>Ga0065165_1000123_pt1 | contig 130852 bp, 107 predicted proteins | sample AraplaMF_Cvi_mMF_FD_63813 | JGI IMG/M metagenome (GOLD analysis project Ga0065165, IMG submission 63813) | Arabidopsis root microbial communities from the University of North Carolina, USA - plate scrape MF_Cvi_mMF (version 2) (version 3) | ecosystem: Host-associated > Plants > Roots >... | reverse complement strand
CATTTTTGAAGTAATCGTCATTTTACTGGGTCCGAAAACCAGCGCCGCGGTGATCATACCAGGCCCCAGCGTTCCGAGCCATCTGAGAAATTTATCTTTTGAGCTTTCCAAGGGTAAAGGATTTGGTTGTGAGAGGAATATGAATAAGTGACGATTTACGGGCACGTGCCCGTAAAGGTAGAAAACAATTTGTAATTTCCATTTTCAGGAAAACTAATTCTGATAAAACTCGTAATTCTCCTTCGTCACGATGTCAATGGGCATGTAGTTCTGCTTCGTGACAGGCGCATTCACGACGAGCGTCTGGTAAAGCGCCATCATGCCGCGGTATCCCTGGTCGTCGGGGCGGTGGCAGATCAGGAAGTCGATCACATTGTCTTCCAGGTAATCCACGTTTTCCTTCACAAAATCGTAGCCGATCAGCGATACGTGGGTACGGTGGCTGTTTTTCAGGAACGATGCGACCGTGTGCACGCGAGAGTTGGTGACGAACGCTGCGCCGATATCCTTATTTAGATGGAACACATAAGTAAGGTGCCGCGCCACCGACTGGTAATCCGTTTCGCGGATATCGATGCGGACAATCTCGTTCGGCTGATTATTATCATTGAAATACGCCCTGAAACCATCCTCGATTTCCAGGTAATTGAAGTTGTCGATCTCCTTGGAAATATTGATGATCAACACCTTCTTTTCCGGTTCCAAGCGGTAGGTGAGCAGCTTCGCGCCCACGTATCCGCTTTTGCGCAGGTGCGGGCCTATGTATGATAGGCTATGCAAGTCAGGAATATCCGAGTCGATGAAAACGTAGGGAATCTTCCGTCGCACGCATTCTGCCGCGAACTTGCGGGTTTCCTCGATGAAGGAAGGGGATATCAGGATTCCGTGAAAACCGGCATCGAGCACGAGCCGGATCTGGTCTGCGAACGAATCCTTATTATTGAGGTCAAACAAAAAAACCTGCACCTGCACCCCGTACTGCTTCATTTCTGCCTCCGCACGGCGTATCCCGTTCAGCGGAGCCGACCAGAAATCCGTTTCTTCCGACACGTCTGGCAATAATGCAGCGAGGCTGATGATCTTTTTAGACGCCAGCCGGCTGGCAAGGATATTGGGCTGATAGTCCATCTCCTTGATGATCGCATTGATCTTCGCCTTGGTTTTCTCCGAAACGCCCGTTCGGTTATGCAGCACCCGATCGACCGTAGCAGTGGACACATTGGCGCGCCTGGCAATTTCCTTCACGCCGAACAATTCGTTCTCTTTTTCCATTCAAAGGTTTCGTTCGAAGGGATAAATATAGGCGTTAGCCGGCTATTCCCGCAAAGAAATCGCCGTGCACGACGCTATTCGTTGGGCTTAAAAGGTGAAACGGCAGCGCATTTACCGTCAGGCACGGCCAGAAAGCAGCTTTGGCGGCAAATAACAGAACATTCCGACGCAAATAGCTGAGATGATCTTCGGGTGGAGCACCAATTTCGCTTCGGCAAGATCTCTGTATAGCGCGTAGTTATAAGGGGCTTGCTTTAACTTTTTCCCGGTTTCGAAACTTTGGATGAGCAAATACAACTCTTTCCCGGGTATGATGTATTCCAGGTAGTTCGACCGCTCTATATAGGAACCCGCCATGATAAAATTAATGTCGTAAGTATAGGTTCCGCCGACAGGGACGTCGATTGTAACAGGGTCGGGATCGACAATCGGTGCGCCGTAGCTGAAATCCGAAAAACCTTCGTCCGGGTCGGTGGGAGATTTCGCCGTAATGTTGTTCCGGAGGATATACTGATGGGAACCCGTCGCGGACGGCGCGATCCGCCGGATAGTGACGGTTGCCGGAAATTGTCCTAAATAAGTATTTACCCGCTGATTGAAAATATAGGCCCCCCAACGAGGTTCCCGGATTTCAAAATCAGGATTCCCCGGCGTTACCGTCGCATAGATATCTTTGGCAGGAAGTCCGGGCTGCGTACGGTTCAACGTGTAAAATTCCGCCTTCACGAATTCAAATTCGCAATCGAATGCCCGTTGAGTACCGTCAACGCGTTTGCAATTGGTAAGAGGAGGTTCGGGTATATGATGATCCTCACACGAAAAGGCCATGGCCAGAAAGAAAATGCAGGAAAGTGCGATTAGCCGGAGTGTGGAAGAAATGTGCATAATGTATAGCGGTTACATGAGCCTGCTATTTACGAATTTCCGCATAAATCACCGTCGGTTAATTTTCCAAATAACAAACTGGTCATACGATCGGTTATCATCATTCCTTCTTCAAAATGCAGCCTAAATGCCGAGCAACTTCTTCAATCGGTCGTAAAATCCGGTATCTCGAAAGGTAAATTGCTTATGCAAAACATAGTTGCTCAAAAAGCTCGCACTCATCGCGGCTATTTGTGAAACTAGCTTATTCAAATTAACTTCCTTCACCGAAAAAGGGATCAGAAAAATAAATGTCCCCAGCCATTGATTCGAAATATTATATAATATCGCCGAGCCATAGACCGTGATCACGCAAGACCAAATAGAAACCAAGGTAAACTTCACAATCTGTCGCCTGGTTTGTGTAGTGTTCTTCGCATTGAATGCAAAAAGTCGTGTTAAAAAATAACCGACAAAAAATGAAAACCAGTATCCGGCAAACAAGGCCGACTTATAGGAAACTGGAAGCCACTCCTGTAAAATAGTAGCCACCAGCAAATTGGTCAATGCACCGGTCGCTGCAACGACAAAGTAGGCAATAAGATCGCGGCGATTGAAAAGTTGGTCGGGCATAAAAAGGGTTTCTGACCTGCCAATATAGTTGTTTAGAACGCTTCATTTCAAGTAAAAACCAGCAAACAGCATGAAAAAAGCTTTGCTACCAATCCTGGCTGCGATCCTGGTTAGTCTCTAATAAAGTCCGGTTATCAGTCAACTTAAATACCAAACACCTTGAATCTGGAAAATATCACATTTCGGGCAATGGCCCCGACCGATGCGGATGACATTTTAGATATTATTAACTACTATGTCGCTCATTCTACTTACTACTTTTCAGAAACGCTTTTAGACAAAAGCAGCATCTTACATTTATTCACTGAGCAAAGCGTGCTTCCACGATACGTAGCCTTAAACGGTGGGGAAGTAATTGGATTTGGATATGCCTATAACTTCCGGTCTGAAAGCACATTTTCGCAGACAGTCAAACTAACCTATTGGTTAAAAGAGAATTATACCAGGAGGGGAATTGGCAACAAACTTTATAATATGCTCGAAACCGAGCTCAGAATTTTGAAAATATCCAATATTTTGGTCAATATTTCGTCGGAAAACACAGCCAGCCTGACCTTCCATAAAGCTATGGGCTACGAGGAATGTGGAAATTTCGAAAAAATCGGCTACAAAAACGGCCGGTATTTTGACTTGATCTGGTTGCAAAAATTCCTTCACTAATCTCCCGCTAATCTATGAACAACCCAGCAATCCACTGCATCGCCCCGTGCTTCATTGTCAGAAATGTCCCGGCCGCACTGGCATTTTACCGCGATTTCCTGGGCTTTGAGATTACATTCCAGGGCCCGAGCGAAGACGACATATTTTTCGGGATCGTAGAGCGTGGCGCAGCGATGATTATGTTCAAAGCTGTCGGCGTGGAACCGGTGCCGAACCATACACGGGACGTCAAACAGGGCATTATGCGCTGGGACGCCTACATGTACGTGCCCGACCCCGACGCGCTCGCGACCGAGTTTGCATCCAGGAATGTGGAGTTCTTTCTACCTATCTGTGACAATGACGATAACTTGCGTGGGTTTGAGGTAAAGGATGCGGATGGGTATTTGTTGTATTTTGGAAGGCCAAATAAAAGTGACCTGTAATTTTGTATTTCAAAAACGCACCGACCACCTGCTGAATGAAAAAACCTCGACTAATACGACTAGGCCTGCTTGTAATCAGTATACTGCTATACTTCGTATTGATTCTTTGTCTGCTGGGAATTCTTATGATGTTAAGTGGAGGTGGTCACATTAGCGTTCCGATTGAAGAGTACTACCCAGTGGTCGGTGTTGGGATATTCGTTAGTGTGCTTCTAAAAGTGGTATCCAGGATTCGTAAAAATCTGAAAGCAAAACAACCGACTGACGACTCAGATGAGTACTAGCGACTACTTTGCTTTTATGCGACCCGTCGATTTTCATTTAGTTCGCTTTCCCAAGGAATTCAAAGAGTTTAGCGATTGTTCTCCTGCTTGGTTCTGAAAACTTAATAGCCGTGCACGAAAACAAAACCATTCATTTCGAAATCGTGATTAACACCTCCGCGCAAGACATCTGGGCGACGCTTACACAACCCGAGCTGATCGGAAAATGGATGCTCGATACGCCTGTTGATATCCTCACTGAGTGGCGCGAAAACGGAGAATTGCTGGAACGCGGAGATTTACATGGCTTAGCATTTGAAAACAGGGGAAAAATCGTTCGGTTTGACCCGCCAAATGCATTGGAATACACCCATTGGAGTTCGCTTTCGATCATTCCCGACATTCCGGAAAATTATTCCGTTATTCGCTTTGACTTACAGGAAACGGTCCATCAGACCATTTTAACCCTCACAATCCGCAACCTTCTCACATTCGAAATCCTCAAACACATGGAATTTTACTGGAAAACCGCGCTGCATTTGCTCAAAGAAGTAGCCGAATCGCGCTGACAATTGTCTCGGAAGCGATTTGTTTGCATTTTAGGAGCCGAAACTACTCACTCCCATCACTCAATAGCTCCTTATGTACATCAACCGCTACCTCTCACCTGTTATCGTCTACTACTATTCCTGGCGGATGGTCCTGTTTTCGATCGCTACGGGCTCCGTCGCCATCTTTGTGTACGACTACCTCGACTGGAAATGGGTGGCGATCCCCTGGCTTCCGGTGTCGCTTGTCGGTACGGCCACGGCGTTCTTTGTGGGCTTTAAAAACAACCAGTCGTACGACCGCAGTTGGGAGGCCCGCAAAGTGTGGGGCGCCATTACAAACCACAGCCGGTCGTTCAGCGCTGCAGTACGGTCTTTTACCACCTGCTCGCCCGACTCGGACAACATCATCGCTGCTCAGGAGAACCGCATTATCATATACAGGCACATCGCATGGCTGTATGCATTGAAGAACACCATGGTGCAACGGACGAACTGGGAGCACACCGACCGCGCGAGCGAACGCCAGCGCAAGGCATTCAGGCGTTCACAGGTACCTTGTGACGTGGAGATAGCGAAACACCTGCCCGAGGCCGAGCTCGTGTCGATCAAAGACAAAAAGAACCAGGCGACGCAGATCCTTGACCTGCAATCGCAGCACATCCGCGACCTTCGCCGAGCCGGCTCGCTCGATGCCTACCAGCACGTGGCCCTGCAAGACCTTATTTCAAAACTATACGATGAGCAAGGCAAAAGCGAGAGGATTAAAAACACGCCGTTCCCGCGCCAGTATGCGACTACGTCCATGCTTTTTATATTCATTTTCATGACGTTACTGCCGTTCGGTCTGCTGCCTCAGTTCGTGGATTTGGGCGAGAAGTATATGTTTTTGCTGATTCCTTTCAACATGATCGTCTCCTGGGTTTTTATGTTTATGGAATATGTGGGCGATATCAGCGAAAACCCGTTCGAGGGCCTGCTCAACGACACGCCCATCAGCACCATTATCCGCAATATTGAAATAGATCTGAAAGAAATGCTCGATGAAACTGATTTGCCTGCGAAGTTTTCGAGCTACTCCGGGACTTTGTTTTAGTATTAAATCAATCGGTGCGGAGGCTTTTTACAGGGTTTATCAATGCCGCTTTTATGCTTTGAAAGCTTACCGTGAGCGCTGTGATGGCCAATGCGCCCAAGCCTGTCCATACGAATACCGACCAGGGAAGCCGGGTGTGGTATTCGTATTTTTGGAGCCAAAATGTCAGGATATACCAGGCCATGGGCGATGCAATAGTCACCGCCACGATCACAAGCACGGCGAAATCCCGGGAGAGCAAGGCCCAGACGCTCCATACCGAGGCGCCCAGCACTTTTCTTACCCCAATCTCCTTCGTCCGCTGTGCAGCTACGAACGAGGCCAGCCCGAACAAGCCCAGGCAGGAAATAAATGCCGCCAACATGGTGAAGCAGCCCGCAAGCTGACCAATGCGCTCTTCTGCACGGAATTTGGCATCGTACTCCTCATCCAGGAAACGGTAGTCGAACGGCACGGCCGGGGCATATTTACGAAACACTTTTTCAATCTTCGCGAGCGCGTCGGGCGCGCTCATGCCCTGACGTATGCGCATGGTAACTACATGCGCAGGCCACGGCGCAATGTAGTAAATGGCGTGCTGCACCGGCTCATACGGCGACTCCATCACCATCCCTTCCACCACCCCGACCACGTGCAGCGGCTGATTGCCCCACGTCACTGTCTCCCCGACAGGGTTTTCCAAGCCCATAAACCGCACCGCCTCCTCATTCAGGATCACGGCCAGCTTATCGGTTGAATATTGGCGTGAGAAATCCCTGCCCTGCTTGATTTTCCACCCAACCGTCTTGCCAAATTCCTCCGTGACGCCAAATGTCACGAAAGGTCTGTCGCGGTTCATGTCTTTTCCCCGCCAGGTAAAACCAGTTTCATTCTGCCGTTTCTCCGTCAGTGGAGTAGTAGTTTTGGTGACTTCCACAATCGCGCCGGTTTCCAGCAGTTCGTTCCGAAACGGTTCAAAATGGTTATGGATATCCAGCGTAGGCATGTCGATCATCACCAAGCCCGTCCGGTCGTACCCCACAGGGCGATCTTTGGTATACTGTATTTGTCTGAAAACCATCACCGTACCGATGACCAGCGTCACCGAAACAGTGAACTGGACAACTACCAGCACCTGCCGCGGAATATATGCAAACCGTCCTGCCCGGAAAGTACCTTTGAGCACATTGACCGCCTTGAACGACGACAGGTAAAACGCGGGATAGCTCCCTGCCAGGAGCCCTGTAAATGCACAAAATACCAGTATCAATGCCCAGAATACGGGATTACCCCAGAGAATAGCCATTCTTTTATCAGCCATATCGTTGAAATAGGGCATTGCAAGCTGAGTTAGTCCGATCGCGATGAAGAAGGCGATGAACACGACTAAAAATGATTCGCTGAAAAACTGCCCCACCAACTGTCCCCGCAAAGAGCCCATCGCTTTTCGGACACCTACTTCGCGTGCGCGCTTCTCCGAGCGTGCGGTGCTGAGGTTCATGAAATTGATGCAAGCCAGCATCAGCACAAAAGCGCCCACAATTCCAAATAGCCAGACATACTGAATCCGCCCTCCTGTATTGAAGCCCTCTTCCCAATTAGAATATAAATGCCACCGGTCCATCGGATGAAGGAATACCAATGCTTTGGTATCACGACTTGTCCCTGTGAGCTTGTTGAGCCTTGCCCGGGCGATAACAGACGAAACCTGTGCGAGCTCCGATCTGTCGGCAAGCTGCACAAAAACCTCAGTAAAGTTATTGTTCCATTGATCCTTGTTCTTATTGCCATAGGCGACGCCTGTAATGTAGAGCTCCCACGGTGCGATGAATGAGGTGTTGGCGAATGTCGTGTTATGGGGAAGGTCGCGGTACACACCGGTAACCTTCACCGCCAGCTCATTGTCGATCTTCACCACTTTATCGAGCGCATTGGCATTCCCGAACAGGCTCTGTGCAGCGGATTGAGACAATAATATCGAAGCGGGATCGGCCAACCCGGCTCTGCTGCCACTGATCATTTCGATCGACAGCATTTCTGCGATACCCGGCTCCATAAACCGCCCGGGCTTGTTGAATTTAAGGTCCTTGAACGAAAGAACATGACTTTCCTCCCTCGTGCTGCTCACAATATGCCTGAAATACCCGCCGTACGATAGCCTCAGCTCCTTGCCCATTGGTGCCGGCACCGACGATTGCGTCGCAATGACGCCACCCAGGTTTTGGGTTTGCATTACCTGCGCAATGCGCCCGTGGTTCCGGAATGATTGATTGAAAGAAAGCTCATCGTAAAGCCACAGGCCGATCAGCATCGCCACAGCCATTCCGCTTGCGAGCCCCGTAATGTTGATGAACGAGTACATTTTGTTTTTGGCAAGATTCCGCCGGGCGACCTTGAAGTAGTTACTGATCATGATCATATTAAAATAGGAAGATTGGAAATGCCGTTCCGTCCTCCGGCGACGACGAACAAAAGGCGGCAGAACCGACAGTACATTGAGTACATAGCGCAGCGTAGCCTGGAAGCGCCCGTTTCGGGCATACCAGTAGTCGTAGAGCTCATCGAGGTCCCCGCCGACTTCCTCACGGGTATCTTCGGGATGCAGCCAGTGGAACACGCGCTGCGCCCAACGAGGCGGTAGAGATTGTTTTTTCATGGTTTTCCCAATTCAAGGGTATGCGGTGGTATTTGTTTCCAGAGCTCGACACGGATTTGTTGGACGTCCTGGATAGCCCGGCTACCCAATGCTGTAATGCGAAAGAGACGTTTCCGTCTACCACCGCGCTGCATAGTGGCCCCGCCCAACTCTGAGCGAACGAAACCTTTTTCCTCCAGACGAATCAGCGTGTTATGGACCGTGCCGAAGGTAACGAGTCTGCCCATCGTCTGCTCTATTTCCTGGCTGATCGTGACGCCATAGGCTTCCCCATCCAGTACAGCGACCATGAGCAGCACGATTTCTTCAAATTCTCCTAAGTAGGTTCTCCTCATTATATGGAAGCAGGTCTATTTGTTTACATTTTATCGTACAAATGTTGCACCAAAACAGCAGAAACGACGTAATGCACTGAAAACAAGATACTTAAATGCGTTTCCTAGCAAACAAGGCTGTTCATTTACGGACATTTCCGAATCCGGACGGACAATCAGAGAAACTGTCCGAAATCTGAGGTGATCAAAAAACGTGGTATTTTAAGCGGAATGGGCCATTTTCGCCCGGAGGTTTATTTGCAGAACCGCGCGAAATGTTGCGATATTGCCATTGATTATATTCTCGACGTTCGATAAATGATGAAAATATTAATAGCCGACGACCATTCGCTGGTACGTTACGGGCTTAAATTAGCACTTCACAACCATTTCAAAGACAGTCAAATCGACGAGAGCTGGGACGGTGCGTCGGTTAAGGCGCAGTTTGCCATACACGCATACGACCTGCTGCTGCTGGACCTGAACATGCCGGAAACAGACTCGACCGTTTTGCTGCAATGGATCCTGGAATTTCATGTGAATACCAAGGTACTGGTCGTGTCCATGAATGACGAAAGCATTTTTGGCAAACGCTCGCTGCAACAGGGCGCACATGGTTACCTGGAAAAGGATTCGTCGCCGGAAGAACTCCTGAAAGCAGTGAAGACCATCCTGGACGGCAAGCGTTATGCAAGCCCCAACCTGGCCACGATCCTGATCAACGACACGCTGACGGGCAAATCGGGCAATCCTTTCGACCAGCTTACCACCCGGGAGTTTCAGGTAGCGATTTACCTCGCCAAGGATTATTCCGTGACGCAGATCAGTGAAATTCTACAAGTTCAGTACACGTCCGTGAATACATTCAAGCGAAGGATATTCAAGAAGCTCAATATCGAAAATAAAAGTGCGTTAGTCAGGCTGGCAGATGCCTATAACCTCGGTTGAATGCAGCCGGGAGACAAAAAGGCTATGTAATACCAGGCCACCTATGCTCACGGTGGTGCCTACACCTTTGCTACTTTTGACGGACATCGTGAAGCCGAGTGTGTGCGCGAAATCCGCGATCAGCTGATAACCGAGGCGGCTGTTCGGCTCCACCGGCGCATTGACGGCCGGGTTTGACAGCCGTCGCCGGATTTTCTGCAACTCGCTGGCGAGCATTCCGCTTCCGTTGTCGGTGACAGTAAGTACCGGGCCATTTTCCGAATTAGTGAAAACAAGTCGCACCTCTCCGCCGCGCGTATGCTTGTTGGCGTTGTCGATCAGGTTTCGCAGGATAGCTTTCAGGATATCACGGTTGGTATAAACGAACACATCTTCCGGGCAATCTACCACCAGCACGTTCTTATTGAGCAGCACCATATCTTCAAAAAACTGCTGCAACTCCCCTACTAATTCGTTGAATGAGAACGAATGCTGCGCGGGCTGGAAGTTCTCGTGCTGTGAGCGGGCCCACAGGTTCACCTCTTTCACAAAAGCATGGATATTGCCTGTCGCTTTCTTGATTTCCTCGGTACCTGCTTTCACTTCGGGAAGTTGGTCATTGGCCGCAAAACGCGACACGTGATCGGAAAGGACGTTCAGGAAATGCAGGGGCGATTGAAGATCGTGGGCGATCATCATCGTGATTTTCTGTTTGAGTCCGTTGCTGTATTCAAGCCTGCGCGACAGGTCTTCCACCTGTTGTTCCAATTCCTTTTTGGCAAGTTCGAGCCGAAAGTACCGGCCACGCACCCACAGAAAAAAAGCCAGCAGCGACACCACTGTCATCATCACACAGATCCATTGAAAGATCATAATTCACCACCGGGTTAGATTTGGGGTTTTTCAGTGAACTTAGTATCGCGAAGGGTGCTCAATTATAGTTACACAAAGAAACCGTTTTTGTAGTAAATATTGGTACAAACGGTTAATATTTTTACTATTATTTCTACATAACACTAGAAACAATAAATAAACCCTACCCAAAACATAGCATTGCGCAAAAAATCAACAGCTCACCAAAAGTACAGTGACCACTTTTCATCCATCGCGCCGATCCATTCATCCATCCCCCATAATCCGGCCTTTGTCATATTTTCCTTTCAGCCTTGCGTGCGCGCTACCATTTTTGTTGCGTCATTTACTAAAACCATGAAAATGCGAAGAATTCTCCTCATTGTTTCCATCCTCGCGAGCTCACTCCTATCCCCGGCATTTGCCCAGTTCCCCGGCGCAGGAAGCAGCCAGCCCAAAGCCCTGCCGGGAACAGCCGGCGACCAAAGCCCGAAGGGATCGGCCAAAATCACCGGTTCCGTTGTAGATTCAGCTTCTTCAAAACCTATCGAATTTGTGAGCGTCGCGCTGTACGACAAAGTCAACAATAAGGCCGTGGACGGTACAGTGGCCGACGAAAAAGGAAAGTTTTCCCTCAACAAACTCGCTGCCGGCGACTATAAGGTGCTCATTTCGTTTATCGGTTACGCCAACAAGACGATCGACAACATCAAGCTCTCGAAAGGCCAGGATGTGGACCTGGGAACGATCAGCCTGGGTTCCAACACCAAAACACTCAACGAAGTAACTGTTACCGGCCAGGCCGCGCTGATTGAGGAAAAGGTGGACAGGCTGGTTTACAATGCAGAAAAGGACATTACGGCGAAAGGTGGCGACGCTACCGACATTTTGCGCAAGGTTCCGCTGCTTACCGTGGACCTCGACGGGAATGTTTCGCTCCGCGGCAGCCAGAACATCCGCGTGCTGGTCAATAACAAACCCAGTACCATTATCGCCAACAGCGTGGCCGACGCACTGAAACAAATCCCGGCCGACCAGATCAAATCGGTGGAAGTGATCACGAGCCCGTCGGCTAAATATGACGCCGAAGGATCAGGCGGGATCATCAATATCATCACCAAAAAGAACTCGCTGCAAGGCCTCAATCTGAATATTGACGCCGGCGTGGGTAACCGCGGCTCGATGCTCGCATTGAACGGCGGCTACCGCAAAGGTAAGGCCGGTTTCACCATCGGCGGGTTTGGGCGCGGCATGTACAACACCGTTACCAAAACATCCCTCGAACAAACCAGCACCGTAGGAGATATTACCACTACCACACTCCAGACCGGCGACGGGTCGAGCCACGGACTTTTCGGAAACTACAATCTGGGCTTCGACTATGATATTGCCAAAAACCAGAGCCTCACGGCCGGCGTAAAATATGGTGTACGTAACTTCTCGAATCAGCAGGACCTTGCTACCCGCCTGATGAAAACCGGCAATCCGGATGCGCTCTCCGCACGTAATGTGGCGGCAGACAACCTTTCGGGAACCGTGGATGTGAATGTGGATTACCTGCACACATTCAAGCCGCAGCAGGAATGGAGCATATCGACGCTGTACAGCCGCAACGACCTCACCAACGACTTCGACGCCGACATTTTTACTGAAAAAGAGCTGACTTCCCGCCAACGCAACCTCAACAAGAGCGTTAACCAGGAGTTCACGTTTCAATCGGACTACCAGACGCCGATCAAGAAAAACCAGATGCTCGAATTCGGCGGAAAAGGGATTTTCAGGGAAGTGAAAAGCAAGTACAGCTTCCTGACGGCCGAGCCGACGGGTGACTATCGTCCGGAAACAGACCAGCCTGCGGGAGACCTGACCTACCATCAGAACATCGCGGCGGCGTATTCATCCTATACTTATACCACCAAAAAGCGCTATACACTCAAAGGAGGTTTGCGGTACGAACACACGTTCATCGATGCGAGCACCAACGAGGGCGTTGTGGGTGTGGGTAATTATGGCGTGCTAGTTCCCAGTGTGAATGCTTCGAAAACATTTAAAGGAACAACTGTGAAGCTCGGCTACAACCGCCGTATCCAGCGCCCCGGTCTCCAACAATTGAACCCGAACTTCAACTCGGCCAACCCGCAGAACATCACCGTAGGTAACCCGGAACTCCGTCCCGAACTAACCAACAACTACGAATTGGGTCTGAGCAAGAATATCAAGAAGACCTACGTAAATGCGACATTCTTCGGTCGATTCACCAACAATGCGATCTCGCAGGTGCGCCAGCCCTCGGATACCCTCGCGGGCGCGATCGTGACCACGTACGAGAACATCGGTAAGCAGCACGCCTATGGCGCCAACATTTTTGCCAATATCGCTGCTACTTCCAAAATCAACTTCGGCGTTTTTGCGAACGTGTTCTATACCAAACTGACCGGCCAGACGATCGGACAAAACAGGCTTTCGCAGGAAATCGATAACGACGGTGTGAACGTGAGCGGTGGTATTTTCTCGCAGGCAACGTTCGGAAACGGCTGGGGTGCGCAGGCATTTGGATTCATGCAGGGCCAGCAGATCCAGCTGCAAGGCAAGCAGGGCGGCTTCGGTTTCTACACGATTGGTGTGAAGAAGGAATTTGCCAACAAAAAGGCCAGCCTGGGCCTCGCTGCTGAAAACTTCCTGAGCAAAAGGTTTAAAATGCATACCGAATTGACTTCCTTGCAGTTCAACCAGGTCAACGACGTATATCTTTACAACCGCGGGTTCCGCCTGACATTTACCTACAAAATTGGTAAAATGACGATGGATGCGCCGAAAAGAAAAGCCAAGTCCGTCAACAACGACGACGTCAAAAGCGACGGAGGCGGACAACAAGGTGGCGGCGGACAGCAAGGCGGCGGCGGAAATGCGCCCCGCTAGGCGCGCCCCGCTAGAATCGATACATCGATATTTAATGAAACTTACACAAGCCTGTTTAAACTCAAATACAATTTTCGGTATGAAAACAAACAAACTAATTTGGACAATGGCGGTGGCGCTCGTTTCCACGGCCTCTTACGCGCAGACTGTGGATGAAATCGTGGATAAACACGTCGCTGCCCTGGGCGGGCTTGACAAGATCAAGGCGGTAAATACCGTGGTCACCGATCGTTCCCTGGCTGTACAAGGCATGGAAATACCGAACAAAACGACCCTGGTAGTAGGCAAATCAGTCCGCAACGAATCGACTGTAATGGGCAATACGATGATCCAGGTAGTGGACAACGGCCAGGGATGGATGATCCGCCCGACGATGATGGGCGGCACCGGAGAACCGGAAGACATGCCGGCCGACCAATTGAAACAACAACTGAGCTCGCTCGATCCATTCGGCGGCCTCGTGAATTATAAGGAGAAAGGCAATAAAGTGGAGCTTGTAGGCAAGGAATCGGTTGACAAGAAAGACGTTTTCCACCTGAAACTCACTACGACCGACGGCCAGGTAATCGATGAATTTGTGGATGCAAATACCTACCTCGTAACCAAAGTGAAAGTGTCGATGAACGGCAACGATGGCGAAATCGCTCTCTCGGACTATAAAGAGGTCGATGGTGTGAAATTTGCGAATACAATGGAAATCAGCAACCCCCAAATGGGAACCATGTCGTTCATTACGAACAAAATTACGGTGAATACCCCGGTAGATCCGGCGATATTCAAGAAGCCGGCGAAGTAGCGCCTGCGGCGCCGACCATGGAAAATAGACCATGGACAATGGATCATAGCCAATAGCATTGCCGTCTGAAAACCATGGTCTATGGTCGGCGGTCAATTCCCAACCGGCACCATACCGAATAGCGTTGTCATCTGAACAACGCTATTTTTTTTGACAATTCGATCGGGTCTTTTACCTCCATTTTATCGTAAATGCGCCGTTTGTAGGTACTGATCGTATTTTCTTTCAGGTTCATGATCGCGGCGATCTCCTTGGTCCATTTCCCTTCGGTCATGAGCTGCATGACGCGCCGCTCACGGGGCGAGAGCGTGACGATCGGATTCCCGCCTGTGGTACGGCCGCTCACGTCGGTAAAGCTCGAAAGGAAAATCTGCTGCACCTCATAGCTCACGTAGCGGCCGTGGTCGAGAATCGCCTGCACGGCGTTCACGAACTCTTCCTGCGGCGCCTGCTTGGAGATAAATCCGTCGGCACCGGCTTGCAGGTACGGCAACGCGTAAACTTTCTCGTCGAATGCCGAATGGATCAGGATCGGAAGCCCGGCTTGCCTTTCGCGGAGCAGCTTCATCATCCTGACGTTCTCACCGCCCGGAATATCGATGTCCAGCACGGCCAGATCGAAACGCTCCTCTTCGAGGGTCGCGAGTGCGTGCGGAAAACTCTCCGCATGGCTTACAGCCGCCCGGGGATAAAACTCGGCAAATACCATTTTGAGCCCCAGCAAAATCAGCGGGTGGTCTTCAATACATAAAAATTTCATAGAGGTGCTAACCGATACAGACAGGGTGTAATATTATTTCGTACAATATTAGGAATATTATCAGCAAACAGATTCGCTCTATTTAATAGGGATGTATCGAGATTTCGGCAACACCGCTTGGCGCATTTGTTTAGCTCAGCATGGTTACCTTCTCGATCAGCTTGATCAGACTGTTGACCTGCATCTTTTTAAGTATCCGCATTTTATGCGTCCCGACAGTGGTTTTATTGATATTCAGAATGGCGGCAATTTCCCCGGTGGATTTCCCGGCAATGAGGTGGTTCATCACCTGCCGCTCCCTTTCCGAAATGCTCATCAGCGGGTTCACATATCGAAGCGAACGGTTAATCTGGCTTTCCTGGATGATCTGATGCTGCAATGCCGTACTTGCATATTTGCCCATCACCATCATCGCCCTGATGGCCTCATCAAACTGCGCCGACGACGCCAGTTTCGACAAAAAACCATCCGCACCCGCTTTCATATACGGCAGACCATAGGTGCTTTCTTCCAGGTCGGTGATAACCAGTATAGCGGTACCGGGGTACAATGCTTTCATCCGCTCCACCACGCCCGCGCCGGCTTTCCCTTTGATATCGACGTCCAGAATAATCAGTTCGTAAATATTACGGCTCGCAAGGTCATAGGCTGTGTCGACGGACGATGCATTGTCGACCGTCGTTACGGGATTGATCTCACCGATCTTCTGCTTTAATCCCAGCACGGTTAGCGGCTCGTCCTCGATAATGAGTATATTCATAAATTGGCTGATTGGCTGACAGAATCCCGGGCATTTAGCCTCGATCGCAACTGTCACAATTCTACTTGCTCCGGATTTGGAACTAGTTCGTAATTCAAAGATGTAAATTTAAGAATAAATATTACACTTCTGTCGCTACACGTAAATGTAGAAATTTCTCTAACATAACTCAAACAAACTCGATTCAAAACTTACGGCAACATGAAGTCCGATGAGCAGCAAGGCCTTAAACTGAGCTAAAAACGGATATTAAACCTCTCCCAGGCGCTTCTGGGCCTGGAATTTTCGTCGCGAATAGTAAAACTTTTTTTGCCGAACCGGGTAATTAACTGTAAACTTGTACAGACCGCTGAATAAGTTTTACATTAAATAATAGGAGTTTTACTCAATATTTACGGTATTTATTTGATAGCCCTTGAGTCACAAAAGGTTATAAACGGTCGGAAACTGAATACAAGTCCTCCTTAAAAAAATGAAAAAAATCTTACTGGTTGAAGACCATGCTATTGTCAGGCTCGCTACCCGGTTCTTGATTCTTGATTTGCTGAACCCGGTGGTCGTGCATGAAGCTGGCTCTTTCAGTGAGACACTCGCCCAACTTTCCAATAATCAGATCGACCTGGTTATTCTCGACATCAATATTCCCGACGGCGAAGGTTTCAATATGATTCCGAGAATCCGGGAAGTGCAGCCCAAAGTTTTGATCATGATCTTTTCGAGCCTGGAAGAAGAGATCTATGCCTTGCATTATATCAAAGCGGGCGCCAACGGGTTCCTTTCCAAAAATGCCTCACAAGAAGAGATCAAAAAGGCGATATTGTCCATGCTGGAAGTCGGCAACTACATTAGTATTGCGGTTCAGCAGCAACTGCTGCGTAACACCCTCGAGAACAAACCCAATGGCGAAAACCCGCTCGAACACCTGTCGCAACGGGAACTGGAAGTGATGGACATGCTCATTGAAGGTTACTGGACCAAAGAAATCGCCATCAAACTCAATCTTACCGAAAGCTCGGTCAGTACTTACAAGGCACGTATTTTCGAAAAACTGAAAGTTTCGACCCTGATCGAAATGTTCAAAAAAGTCCAGTTCTACAAAAGCCAAAACCCTGGCATTTAGCGCATTGCCAAGGACCAATTAATTTTTCAGTTGAAATATTTGACAGAACTACGAAAGATTCGTAGAATTACGAAAAAATCGTAGCCATGGAAAAACTGACCATTCAGGAGCAGGACGCCATGCTCGCCGTATGGAAAACCGGCGAAGGAAGCGTCAAATCATTCATGGAGGCCATGGCGCCTCCCGTCCCACCCTATACGACGGTCGCCTCGACCATCAAAAACCTCGAAAAGAAGGGCTATCTCCACAGCCGGCTGGTAGGCAATGCCTATTTGTATGCCCCGGCGATCAGCGAGGAGACCTACAAGCAAAAGTTTATGGGAGGTGTCGTTAAAGACTATTTCGAGAATTCCTATAAGGAACTCGTGAGCTTTTTCGCGCAGAAGAACAAGATTTCGGCCGACGAACTAAGGGAAATCATCGGCCTGATCGAAGGAAAGAAGTAATTCATCCAAACTTTTTCAGCTATGTCGGCATTTCCGGATTACCTGCTCAAACTGTCGGTCGGCCTCGGCGTGATCGCCCTTTTTTACCATTTGGTACTGCGCAAGCTTACATTTTACGATGCCAACCGCAGTTACCTGTGGTTGTACTCTTTTCTCTGCTTCATATTCCCGGTCATTAATGTTAATCATTACATCGCTCCTGAGCCCACACCAGCACGCGTGTTCGTGCAGAGCGTACCCACCTTCACGCGCATAGCCGCGCCGGAAACCCTGGTCTCCCCAACGGCTCTTCCCGGCGAGCCAGTGGCTGCCGCTGGCTCATGGCCCCTGAACGCTACCGAGGGGATGCTGTACATTTGGCTTGCCGGCGTGGTGGTCATGACGTTTCGCTTGCTGGTGCACATCCGCTCCTACCTCCGTATCCGGTCACAGTCGCGGCTTGTTTCAAACGACGGCGTAAAAATCTTCCATTTCGACCTCGATATGAGCCCGTTCTCATTCGGAAAGGCTATTTTTTACAACCCTCACCTGCACAAGCCCGACGAATTACAGGACATGATCCTGCATGAGTACATCCATGTGCGGCAATGGCATTCACTGGATGTGATCTGGTCTGAAACCCTGTACATTATCAACTGGTTTAACCCCTTCGCCTGGCTGATCCGCAGCGCCATCCGCCAAAACCTGGAATACATTGCCGACCAGAAAGTGCTGGAAAACCACCCGGATGCAAAAGCCTATCAATATCTGCTCCTGAAAGCGGCCGTCGGCCCGGAGTTCGCTTTGGTGAACCAGTTTGGTTACCATTCCCTGAAACAGCGGTTTGTCATGATGAACAAAAATGCAAGCCCGCGTGTGCTAATGGCCTGTTTTCTGTTCATTCTGCCACTAGTGGCGGTAGTGCTGGCCGCATTTCGATGGGATGTCCCCCGGGGAAAGAAGGTAACGAATTTCTATCGCTCACCAGTCGAGGTCAGCGTAAGAAAACCCAAAAACCTCTTGCACTTGGCAGGCGTGGTCCTGGATGGCGAAACCGGCAAACCAATCGCGAATTTGCCCCTGAGAATCACGCACGACGAAACGTATGTCAAAACCATTTCAACAGACATGGATGGCTTTTACTTTGCAGAACTGCCTGCTAAACCCGAAAAGGGCATCAGCCATACCTATTCCATCGGATATGATGGCCCCAATCTTTACATGAATTTCACCACAGGTGAGACGTATCACGGAGGGTTTAATTTCGGAGATCGCTTCGACTATCATTTCATACGCAAGCGCGCGGTGCCCGACCTCAGAAATTTCTATTATTCTATTGATTCCAAGCCTTTTTACGATCAATACAATCCTTCAAATGCTTCTGTACAACTCAAAACCTACCTACTGGAAAATGCAGCGCCCCACAAAAAGGAAATGGCCCTGCGGGTGGATTACATTAACACGCACCGTTGGTCAAAAGATGTGATTACGCTGTATAAAGGCGGCTATTTCGATCGTAAAAAACAGCTGGTAGGATACGAAGGCGAGTTGAACCTCCTCCTGGATGGAAAGAAGGCGACACCCCGTGAAATCAATGAAGCATTCCGGAATTACCCGTACTTCCTGAATGAGGGTCAGGAAAAAAGGAATTTTCGGGGATACGACCTCTGTACCCAAATTGCCTACCTCACCTTCCCCCTCTACCGCGACGCCCCACCGGCTGCATTGGTAAAAGGTAATGTTCAGGTAAAAGATGCCCAGTCGTTCGATCCGGCGAGGCTTAAAAACGAGCCTTATCTGCTCGATGGGTTCCGGCAGGTTTACGGTGCGAGCAGCAACCTGATACCTGAAAAACAGGACATTAAAAGGGTAATGCTCCTCAAAGGCCAGCTGGCAAAATATTATGATCCGTCACGCAATGAAATCTGGTGGATCGAAACCCGGCCGGTCAATGAAGTTTTCGAACGGCCGGATTTCGCTTCCAAATAGTTGCGCTCGCTGATCAGCACAATGCCGAGGCATTGCATTGCTCCTGTACGCTACGCGTATGAGCAAGTGTGAGGCTTGGTTTGATCAACTCCTTGAAGAAAGGTAATACGGGCTCTCCTGCGGCCGTCAGTTTGGGCCAGTCGGGCGAGGCAATGGCCGCGCGGCCGATCGATACCAGGTCGGCCGCGTTGCTGTTCAGCAATGTCTCGGCCAGTGCGACATCATGCATTCCTCCGTTCGCGATCACGGGTGATCTGAGCAGGCTTTTGGCGATGCTGTTCGAAGAAGTTCCGTCGGGATAACGGCATTCGCGCTCCCAACGGCCTCCTTCGGCTGCAATATGCAGGTAGTCAGGGTTTATTTCAGCGAGTACTTCAAAAATCCGCCGCGCGGTCTCCGAACCGCCCGGCCAACGGTAGGTGAGATCATTGACTTTGCTCTCTGAAACACGGATGCCCACGATGAAATCGTCAGGCAATGCTGCCTTCACGGCCTGATACACTTCCATCAAAAACCGCAGCCGGTTCCGCTCATTGCCGCCATAAGCATCGGCGCGGAGGTTGGTATGCGGCGTAATGAACTGGTCGAACAAATAACCATTGGCCGCGTGCAACTCCACGCCATCAAAACCCGCCTCATGTGCCTGCCATGCGGCATGGACAAAACCTGCTTTCACTGCTTCCAGATCCTCTTTTTGCATCGCACGCGGCACTGGAAACGCACTGGGCGATACGGTATGGTCCGTAGCTCGTAACCCCAGCGGCTGTACTGCCGAAGGTGCAATCGTTTCCCCCGTAATTTCTGACAACGCCCCACCGTGCATCAATTGATTAATAATAAGCGCGTTATGCCCATGAACGGCCGTCACCACGCGCTTCCAGCCTTGCATTTGCGCTGCATTCGCAATTCCTGGCTGGTGATGGTTGGCTTTGCTGAACAATTCATCGGTATAGGTGCCTTCGGTAATGATCATCCCGAAACCACCTGCGGCAAATGCCTCGTAATAATCCGCCATTTCCCGCGTAGGTACACCATCGGGCGTCGCGCTCACCCGTGTCATAGGCGCCACCACAAGTCGGTTAGCCAGTCTTCTGCCACGTATTTCAGGGCTATCGAATATCGTCTTGCTGATCGTTTCCATACTTCGTTTTTTGATTGCAAAAGTACTGGCCCGGTCAGCGGCGGGGCGTATAACTATTTTAATAAAAGTGCTTAAACTTGTTTAAGACCGTTGCGCGAGCTGCTTTCGGATCTGGCTCAGGAATACTGGGGTGATGCCCAGGTAGGAAGCGATATACCGCTGCGGCATGCGCTGTTCGAGGGTGGGATATTTGGTGATGAGCGCTTCGTACCGTTCGGCGCCGGTCATGGAAATGGCGTTCAGGATGCGCTGATCCTGCGCAATGCTGCCCTTTTGTTCGAGAATCCGCCAGAAGCGTTCAAATAGGGGAATGTCCTTGTAGAGTTGTTCGAGATCGTCCCTTTCTATTTGTAACAACACAGAAGCTTCGAGCGCGACGATGTTCCGCGCAGCCGGGAGCTGTAAATGGAAACTGGTGAAATCGGAGATCCACCAGTCTTCCATCGCGAAATGCAGGGTATGGTCGTTGCCCTTCTCGTCGATATGAAAAGAGCGGAGAAAACCCTTGCAAACATAGCTTTCGTACCGGCACACATCGCCCTGCTGGACGAGGTATTGGCGCGGAAGCAGCTTGCGGACTTTCAGAAGGGATACGAAATGCGCCTGTTCGGCCGCTGTGAGCTCAATGCGGCGCAGAACATGGTCGACGATCATCTTTTGCAGTGCGGGTTCTCTTTCCAATGGTTTTCACGGCCTGGTGTCGGCGGCAAATATTGGAAACTAATCCGTCCGATCCTACCGGCGTGACCTGAAATCAGCTCAGCGTACCGCCGTCGATGGTAATTACCGAACCCGTGGTGTAGCTGTTGGTCGGGCTGGCCAGGAACGCTACCGCATCCGCAATGTGCTCTGGACGACCATATTTCGGGATCGCCATCATACCACGCTGAAAGTCGGAGAATTCTGACGTCGACGGGTTCATATCCGTATCGACCGGCCCCGGCTGAATGAGGTTTACCGTAATCCCCTTTGGACCCAGGTCACGCGAAAGCCCCCGCGTAAAGCCCGACAATGCCGACTTGCTCGCCGCATACAAGGTCGCCTGCGGTACTGCCGCGCGATCAGCCATGCAGCTGCCGATTGTCACGATACGCCCGCCCTGCTCCATTCTCCGCGAAGCGGTGAGGCAAGCCTCGAACACAGATTTGACATTGACATTCATGACATAATCGTAATCCTCGGTCGTATGCTCCTCGAATGCCTTACCCACATATACACCCGCACTATTTACGAGGATATCCAGCTTGCCATAATGTTCGATAGTCTGGTCGATTGCGGCAGATACCGCCCCTTCCCGCGCATTGTCGGATTGCAAAGCCACGGCGGTAAGACCTTCTTCCGAGAGTTCTTTTACGAGGGCTTCGGCCTGGCTTTTACTGTTGACGTACGTAAAAGTCACCTTCGCCCCTGCTGCCGCCAGCCTTTTCACGATGGCTGCCCCTATGCCCCGGCTTCCGCCTGTTACGAATGCGACTTTGTCTTTCAAATTTTGCATGATGATGAATTGGTTTTGATTTCATTGCAAAACTACCGCCCCACTCGTAATTTTACAGGTACTAACATAATTGTCAAGTACTAACATAAATGTAAGTTATGCGAAAACAGAGCTCCACGAACCTTGAAAACGAAATGTTGATCAACGGAAATTGTGATATGGCTTACACCCTGGACCTGATCGGGGGCCGCTGGAAACCTTCGATCCTGTGGCGGCTGGCTTACGGCGCCATGCGATATAGCGATCTCCGCCGTAGCCTGCCGGCGGTGTCCGAACGCATTCTGATCCTCCAACTCCGCGAAATGGAAAGTGACGGGCTCCTCAGCCGTAAAGTATACCCGGAGGTCCCGCCGCGTGTGGAGTACCAGCTCACCGACCTGGGAAAAAGCCTCGAACCGGTGATCAACATTCTCACCGACTGGGGCTCCGAAAACCGGCCCGGTTCAGAGAAAAAACGGGTGCGTTGTCAAATATTGCTTCCATAGCCGACAGCCTGATCACGGCGGTGCCGACACCGAGACCATAAAAAAACAAGCCCCCAAAGACCAGCGGTCCCGGGGGCTCACACTACCTCTGCGTATAAATAAACTAAGGAACTTGCACGGTTTTGATCGTCGTGTAGTTGTACTTTTTATAAGTATCGTTCACTCGCACCCCGACGCGCACGTAGTAGGTCGTGCTGTATTTCATCGCTACCGACGACGAAATGGTGATATTCTGACCTTCCTTATCGACCGTCACAGGCACCACCGCGCCTACCGCTGTATTGTCCCAGTTATTATTCCCCACATATTGATTGGTTGAAATAAAAAGCTGGTAATCGAGCGGATTGGGCTTGGTGAGCCCTTCCGGCGCAACATTGCTGGTAAATTTGAAACTTACGGAAAGCTTCTTGTCGGCGTTGATCGCCGGGTCGGCTACCCAGTCCACATTCAAATAAGGCACTACCGTGAAATCCTGTTTTGTATCACCTTTAATATCCACTACTTTTTCGGCGACCGGGTAGAACGGGCCTTCCACCGGTGTGACTTTATAATTGCCGGGAAAGAGCTTGTTGTTGATAAATGAGCCGTCCTGTTTCAGGTTCAGGAACAATGGTAGCGGCGTATTGCTCCAACTCAGCTCTTCCATTTTCAGGCGCGCGCTGGAAGCACCCTGTTCTAACTGTATTCCCGCGCCACCTGCATCCACCAGCCGACCTTCGAATGTCGAATCCGGCGCATCCACGTCGTCGATCTTGCACGCGCAAAACACGAGCGGCATGAATAGGATATAAATAAGACTTTTCATTGTTAAATTCATTTTCAGTGATCAATATTGCTCATTCTGAACCAGTTTCGGGTTCGCGATCAACTCGGCACCCGGAATGGCTTCGTAGTAATTTTTGGTGGCGATGGTAAACCGCGAGCTTCTTTCCTCGAAGCGGCAATCAAAAATGTACTTGCCGCGAACGTAGTCGCTGCTCTCCGCCACCGCGCCCTTCGCGAACAGGAACGGGTTACATTTCCGCCAGATGCGTGCATTTACCTCCGCATCCGCAGTGCGCCAGCGGAGCATATCCCACCAGAGTTTGTTCTCAAATGCCAGCTCCTTCCTGCGCTCGATGCGCACGAGCTGTAACCCGCGCGTAGGCGCCAGCACATAACCGCCCACCCCGGTACCCGGAGCGATCGGCGGCGCGGACGAGAGTTCGGCAGCCGTTTTGAGCAGCACAGCTCCCGCACGGTTACGGATTTGATTGATGTTTTCAAATGCATCGTTCAGCAAAGCCACGCCGTCCACTTCGGTAACCCCGTTCTGGTGCAGCTCCAATGCCGCCTCGGCGCGGTTGAGCAGCACTTCGGCATAGCGCATTTCAATCCACGACTGGTTGGAGCGGTGCAAGGCGGTAGCCGCCGGTGCGAGGTTCGGCATCAGCCACTTACGGCCATGGAAGCCGGTAATGGTTGCATTGTTGGCCGAAGTAGGGCCGTCGAGGCCGGTCGGGTTAATCGACTGCCCATTCGAGAGTACAATGGGCGTCTGGTTGTTCCAGGTACCCGATTGTTTTACATTGGAATTGTAAAATGCATTGGAGTTATAACCGCTCGTCATCTCCTCGGGGATAAACTTCGGGATTGGTACCGAGGGATCCACGGTTTCTACCAATGTGCCTCGCCGCAGATCCGTGCGGACGCCTTTGATAGCCTGGCCCGGCAGCAGTACTGTCCCCCGCAAACGCGGCTCGCAATTCTCGAAAAGCTGTTCAACATAATCGTAAACAATGTAGTTGCCTTTGTCATCGGTCGTTTTCAGCTGTCCTTTGGCATTCTTAGGCAATCCATCGAAAAGCTCCACGTAATCGAGCGTAGGGTTGAAACGATCGCCGTAGGTGGAGGTCATGTGCGGCGGTGCATACACGGCATCGAAGCTGTGCACCGCCTCGGGATAGGAATAACCTTTAGCAAAAATGGTTTCAGGGCTGGCCGTATCGAGGAACAGGTCCGCATAATTGTCAGCAGTCGAAATTTTGTCGCTGGCCGACCATTTTTTCATATACAATGAATACTTGCCTTCTAAGGATTTCGCCGCCTGAAATGCTGCTTTGAAATAGTCATTCGCTTTTTCCTTTGGAATACCACAAAGCATTACACCGTCTTTCACAAACGGGTTGGCGTAGCGGGCAATGGAACCCGCCGTGAGCGCCACACGTGACTTGAATGCCGCGGCAATGTTCTTATTCACCCGCCCCAACTGCTCGCTGGTCTCCGGCATCGTCGCGATCACGAAATCCAGATCCGCGAGGATAAAATCGTAAACCTGCTGCTCGCTGCTGCGCGGGATTTGGAGCGATTCGAGCGTGGAGCCGTCCAGCGACTGCACATCCTGCGTAATGGGCACGCCGCCATACCGCTTCGCCAGCGCGAAATAGGTAAACGCCCGTACGAAACGTGCTTCCGCAATCCATTTGTCCACCTTTGGCTGCGTAAGCGACGGCACATATTTCGGCAGCTCGCGGATCAGATAGTTGGTGTTGCGGATCACCTGGTAGCCGCTTTTCCAGTAGCCGCGAGCAGGGTTCACAAAGCTGCCATTGTTACGGTTCGCATTCTCGCCGGTATTCAGCGCCGGCGTGGCGATGTTGTTCCAGGTGTCAAACCCTTCGGTCCCCTCCTGTGCACTATACTTGAAATCCTCGATCGGCATCCGGCTGTACAATGCCGCCATATAAGCCTGCATACCGGCGTCGGTAAATGCATCCTTATCCTGCACGACGTTGATCGGCGGAATGTCGAGCTCGTTACACGCATAAGTGCTGCCCAGCAGCATCAGCGCGAGGCCATATTTTATATTTTTCATTTGAAATACCATGCTGAATTTGATTTAGAAACTGATACTCGCGCCTACATTGATCGTCCGATTGATCGGGTACATGTAGCCGTACAACTCCGACGGGTGCTCCGGATCCAGTCCCCGTACCTTGGTGAATGTGTGAAGGTTATAACCATTCACATACACCCGCAGCCCTTGCACGCCTACCCTTTTCAGCAGGTTTTTCGGCAGCGAATAACCGATCTCGGCACTTTTGAGGCGCAGGTAAGCGCCATTCTGGATGTTCCGCGCAGAATTTTCGTCGGCCGTGGTGCCGGTGTAGGCGTAATATCCTTTCGTCCATTGGGTCGACGGATTGTAAGGATCGGCCGTCGGATCATTAGGATGCCAGCGATCCATAAAAAACGCCAATGCATTACCATCCCAGGCGAGCGGCTCGCGCAGCTGCTCACCATAGGCCACATACGAAAGCGCGGCACCCTGGAAGAGGATATTCAGGTCGAAACCCTTGTAATCGATCGAGCCGGAGAAGCCGAAGTTCATGAGCGGATGGTTCTTTTTGGCATCACCGCCGACGGTCGTGTTACTGGCCGGGTTGATCGTGGTGGCAATCGGGTGGCGGTCCATGTCGTCGATGGTACCGTCGCCGTTCCAGTCCTCATAAATGTAATCGCCTGGCAAGGTAGCGCGGCCTACGAATGCATTGTGCGACGCGATTTGCTCGTACGATTGGAACTGCCCTTCATACCCCCAGCCAAACCAGACGTCGTTGAAGCGGTTGCTGCGGTTGTTGCGCCAGTTGTCGTAGGAGTTACCCGAGCGGCCTCTTTCGATGTAAATGTTGCGGGTACGCGTGAGCGAAAGGTTACCCGACACATTGTAGCGGATCTCGTTGATGCGCTTCCGGTGAGAAACCGAAACCTCGAAACCGCTCGTCTGGTCGCTGTTCAGGTTTTCCTGCGGCATAGTCGCGCCGAACGTGCCGGGCAACGACATGAGGCGATTCGCCAGCAGCCCGGTACGGTTCCGGCGGAAGATATCGAAGGTAACCTCCACCAGGCCATTCCAGAAACCGGCATCCAGACCCGCATTGGCCGTTTTTACGGTGTACCAGGTGATGTTCGGGTTGGGCGAATTCCGGAAACCCAGCGAGTTCACAAACGACCCGCCGAACATATACCCGCCTGCCAGCGCCTGGCTGTTGCCATTGAACGGGTAATCGTAGCCCGATACAAACTGGTATGACGATGCCCCGTCATCCCCCATTGTCCCATAGGAGCCTCGGATTTTCAGGTTATCCAGAAAACGGAACGCCGCATTGTTCTTGATAAAACCTTCTTCCGACAACCGCCAGCCGGCTGAAACCGCCGGGAAGAACCCCCATTGCTTACCCGGAGGAAATTTGGATGAACCGTCATACCGGAAACTGAAATCGGCGATGTATTTGCCTTTGAAATCGTAGTTCAAGCGACCTACCAGCCCTTTGTTCGCATTCTTCCAGATCGCATTAATGTTGCTGTTACCGACCTGGTTCTGCGCTTTTCCGGCAAACAAATACTCCATCGGGATGCCCAGCTCGCGGCTTGCATAGAAGTTATCGCTGCTGCGGGTGCTTTCTTCGTAAAGTACCAGTACCCCTACATTGTGCTTCTCCTTGAAAGAGCGGTTGTAGTTCAACGAAACCTGCATCAAAGTCGATGGCAGCGTATTGTAGGTCCGGGTCAGCTGGTCAGGCAGGTTGTTCGCAAAAGGTGCATAGGTGCCGTTCGAAGCATTGTAATCGTACAAATTGTAAGACTTCTTATAATTGGTGTTGGAGTTGATCCGCGTATCGTAGCTGAACATCCCTTTGGCCATCAGCCCTTCCACGTGCGGCACCGTGTATTCCAGCTGAAACTGACTTTGGAGCCATTTGTTATTATCCTTCTGGTAGCCCGAAATATCGGCGGTGGTCAATGCAACCGGATGTCCGGCCGCCATTTTAAAGAGGTAATCCGGGTTATTGTTGGCGTAATTGGTCTCGTTGGGCTGCGCGCGCCAGAGCGGTCCGTAGATCTCGTGCATACCGCCTGCCTGCTGGTTATTTTTGGTATCGATAATGCCGCTCAGTTTCAGCGAAGCTCGTAACTGTTTCGTAATCTGGGCATTGACATTCGAACGCAGGTTATATTTGTCATAATTCAGGTCCTTGCTCTTCCAGAAACCCTCCTGGTACATATAACCCATATTGATAAAATAATCGACCTTGCCATCGGAAGTGCCGCCGCTTGCGCTGAGGTTATGCTGCTGCTGGGGCGCTCGTTTCTGCATTACGAGGTCGTACCAATCGGTGCTTTGGAGCTTTCCTTCACGGTAAGGCGCAAAATCCGATTCGGAATAGCGGATCGTGGGACTGTTCACATTGTGCATACTCTTCTCGTTCATGAGCGTATAGCGGTCGATCGCGCCTACCGGCTTAGGCAGGCCGAGGGCGGTCTGGCTGCCGTAGTACATCGAATACTCGATCTTCGCCCGTCCGCTCGCACCGCGTTTGGTGGTCACGAGCACCACACCGTTCGCTGCCCGCACGCCGTAAATAGCCGCCGCAGCGTCTTTCAGGATCGAAATGCTTTCGATTTCATTCGGATCAATGCGTGAAATATTATCGCGCGGCACGCCGTCGATCACGATGAGCGGATTACCAAATCCACGGATATCGAACTGATTGGAATTGAAATCCCCCGGCTCCGACGATTTCTGCACCACCCGCAAGCCGGGCAGCTTGCCAGTGAGCATATTCTGCACATTCTGGTTTTTAGTGGTAACGATTTCCTGGCTATTCACGGATACGACGGCGCCCGTCAGCGTCACTTTCTTCTGGGTACCGTACCCTACCACCACGACCTCGTCGAGGTTCCTGTTGTCCTCAGCCAGGGTGATATTGATCGTCGTTTGGCTGCCGACAGCAACTTCCTGTTTGGCATATCCTACAAAAGAGAATACCAGCACGTCGGCACCCGATCCGACCTGGATCGAGAACTTCCCGTTCACATCGGTGGTGGTACCCGTGGCGGTGCCTTTCACAAGCACGTTCACGCCCGGAATACCCTCGCCTTTCTCATCTTTGACTGTTCCTGAAACGTCGGCCACGGCAGGGGGACGGGGGGCCACAGACTGCCCCTCGCCACTGCGGAGTGCATACGCAGGTGGGTTGGAATGGCATAGCAATGCCATACTCATCGCCCATAAGGGGATGGATAGAGTTTTGTTCATAATTGTTTTTTTGAAAGAAAAAGTTACACGGAGGTAGTTGTAATTACGGCTGCTAAGTAAATGGCGGGGTGTTAACGGGGACTTAATTTGGACTTAATTGCGGGTTTTCAGCCGGTATTTTTTCCCATTTATTCTTTATTAATTCATAGTTAAGCCAAAATTATAGGTCCGCGTCTAGATTTGGAGCAGTCCGGCAGGCCTATGGACTCCGGGCATTTACTCAAATCTTTCACCTTAATCCAAACCTAAATGAAGAACAACTGTTTACTGTTGCTCCTTATACTGGCGGCAGCCCTGCCCTCGCGTGCGCAGGTAACGCCCATGGACGACTGCGAATCGCTTACCGGCTGGGGCGGAGGCGGCAATGCACTGAGCCTCGACAGCGACGCGCCTGTGCAGGGTACCTATTCCATCAAATCCGAGGGAGGCAACACCGAACGCTTTCGCCGTACGTTCACCGCGCCAATCAACACCGGCATTGGTCCTACCGAACTGAACATCGCCTACCTCCAGTTTTCTCTCTACGTGTCGGACATTACGAAGTTCAGCACCTCCGGCGGGCAGTTTGAGATCACCAGCTCAGGCAACCCGGACACCGACGAATACAACTGGGGTACCGCGAGCGTGAACCTGCGCAACGGTTGGAACAACGTCGTCCTCCGCCTGAGCGCCGCGGGCAAGCAAGGTAATCCGAACCTGGCGGCCATTAATTTTTTCAGGTATTACAAACCCATTAATGCGGGTGAATCCGTGACTATCAAGATCGACAACCTCCGTTTCACCAAAGGCTACGAAGGCAGTGTGCTCAGCGGCGCGCACATTTTCAGCGCAGCCGACAACGCCACAGGGTGGTCGGGCGCGGATGCATTGGTGGCCGACACGGGCAATAAGATCCTCGGGAGTGCATCCATTGCCAAAACCGGTTCAGGTACCAATTGGTTTACATTCAATCCCGCACCATTTAACACCACGGTGACGGAGGCCGATGGTGTAGTAAAATTCTGGCTGTTTGTTTCGGATGCGACGCAAATGAACGGCAGCGGAAGCATCGTATTCTCATCGTCGGGCCAAGCGGGAAGCGACGAATACCGCTGGAATCTGGCCAATCAGAAAATCCAGAATGGCTGGAACCATGTGATCCTGCATTTGGATGCCGCCACAAAGACGGGTAACCCGAATCTCTCGGCCATCAATTTTTTCCAGATCAGCCAGGCGCTCAATGCGCCCGTCACCGCGCGGATCGACGAAATAGAATTTTACGAGCCCGCGCCGGCTACCACGCCCGTGGCCTCCGCCAACACGCTGAACGGCAAAGTGATGTTCGGTTACCAGGGTTGGTTTGGTCTCCCGACCGATGGCAGCCCTACGCATAACTGGTGGCTGCATTGGTTTGGCGGCGCACCCGACCACGCCAATGCGACCGTGGATATGTGGCCTTACCTGGGCGATTACCCATCCAACGAGCTCGTAGCGACCAACATGGTGTATAGCAACGGCGCGCCCGCAAAGCTGTTTTCGAGCTACAATTACAACACCGTCGACCAGCATTTCAAATGGATGCGCGAGCATGAGATCGACGGGGTTTTCCAACAGCGGTTTCTGCAAAATTTCCGAACAGGCGATTCACGCGTGCCGAGGCATTTCGAGAAAGTGATTGAAAACGTGCAGACCGCCAGCCTCAAATACGGTCGCGTGTATGCAATCATGTACGACCTCTCGGGCGCGGATGCCACTTCCACCGAAGCCGTAATCGCCGATTGGAAGCGCCTCGTGGATGAAATGGGCGTTACCTCCGAAAGCAACTATTTGTGGCACAAAGGCAAACCGCTGGTAGCGCTGTGGGGCCTCGGCCTGGCTTCGAGCCCCGACGCTACCGCCGCACGTTCCGACAAGCTCGTGAAATGGTTCCGCGAGGGCGACCCCACGGACCCTACCGACGATCCCAAATACCGCGCGACCATCATGGGAGGCCTCAACAACAACTGGCGCTCGCACACCGCCGAATGGCTCGCGGTTTACGACCAGCTGGACGTGATCAGCCCATGGTCGGTGGGGCGGTACAGTAACGAAAGCGGTGCCAATGCATTCGCTATTAACTCCGTACGGCCCGATATGGCCTATTTGCAGCCCAAAAACATCGATTACATGCCGGTGATTTTCCCGGGCTTTTCGTGGTTCAATCTGCAAACCGTCCGTAACAATCCTTCGGCAGCCATTAAAAACTCCATCCCCCGTAACGGCGGCAGCTTTTTGTGGCAGCAATCGCAGAATGTGATCAACGAAGGGGCTAATATGGTGTACCTCGCGATGTTCGATGAAGTGGATGAATCGACTTCCTTCTTTAAAATGGAGAAATTCGCCGACCACACCCCGAAAGGCGGGGCGACCTGGTTCCTCTCGCTCGACGCCGACGGTTTTGACCTCACGCCCGATTGGTACATGGGTATTGCCGGTTACACCAAGAAAGTACTCGCCGGAAAAGCGACAAACAGTCTGTCGGTTCCACTCTTTCCAAATGCACTGAGTACAGCCGCCGGGCAGCCACTGCCTGTTACGTTGGTAAGTTTTAGCGCGCAAACCGAACAAAACAATACATTACTGGGCTGGCGTACCTCGCAGGAAGTCAACAGTTCGCATTTTGAAATTCAGCGAAGCACCGATGCCAGGACATTTACGACCATTGGAAAAATCAATTCGCACCAGAACGCCAATGCGAACAACGATTACTCATATACGGATCCTAATCTGCCTGCGGGACAATTCTATTACCGCCTGAAAATGACTGATCTGGATAACTCTTTCGCATACAGCAGCATTGTGACGGTGAAGATCGAGCAGGCAATCGCGGTGAAAGTTTATCCAAACCCCGCCGCCAATGTGCTGGCGGTGCAGTCGGACGCCCGCATTTTGCAGGTAGCTATTGTGAGTTCGGCCGGCAGAAAAATGCATTCCTCCACCCCTGGCAAGCCCTATTTTGAATTGAATATCGCTACCTGGCCATCGGGGACTTACATTGTGAATGTCGATGGCGTCGAACGAAAGATTGTAAAACCATAAAATCCGGTCTCCGAAACCTAACTTGCTGCGCCCCGGCCCGAAACGGCCGGGGCGCATATTTTTAAGGCACCAGGCCACTCGGCCTTATATTATTTCAATTTTTTTTAACTTTTGTAAATTATTAGTTGCTACTGCGTATTACCTGAACCGGGCCGACCCCATATGAGCCATTTTATGCCTCCTGAAATCGCCACAAGCGGCCCACGCAGTGGCGCACGCCCGGTACCGCCCCTGAACCACCTGATGAAATTGCCCTTTTTCCTCCTCGCATTCCTATTCATTATTTCTGCCGAAATTCGGGCAAAAGCCCAATCACACGGCCTGCGTTTCGCCAGCTACGAGGTGTTGCAGGATCACCGCACTATGCTCGATCTTACGCCAACCAAAGAGCTATGTGTGTCGGAAAATCTCGAATTGACATTTGATCTTTCCTTCGTACCCAGGCAAAAAACCTATTTCGGTTACATTTTCAGGCTCATAGGCGACAACAAAAACAACATCGACCTGATTTACGATAATGGGATAGCCGCAGCGACTGGCCGCTTCCGGATCATTGCCGGTGAGAAGCTATCGGGCATTGCATTCAATATTGGCGATCAGTCGCTTTTCGGCGGCTGGAACAAGTTTGTACTCAAAATTGACGTAAAGGCTGGAAAACTGACCCTTACCGCCGGTGGGAACACCTATTCGCATACCATGGAGGCGGCCTCAGGCGGCTGTTACCAGTTGCTGTTCGGAGCCAATCAACATAAGTCGTTCCAGACCACGGACGTGCCGCCCATGAACGTCGCGAACATCCGGCTAACCCAGGACGGGAAATCTGCCGGTTTCTGGCCGCTGGACGAGCATTCGGGCGAAGCGGCCCATAATGCAGACGGAAAAATTGCCGGCGTGACCAAAAATCCGGTTTGGATCGAAAAGCTGCACGAAGCCTGGCAGCCCCGCAAGCGCATGGCTACTAGCGGATTCGCTTGTTCCGCACTTGATCCAAAACGCGAGATCCTTTACCTGGTCGGCGAGGATAGCCTGCATACTTACTCTGTGGCAAGCCAGGTAATGGTTTCTTACCCCTACCAATCGGGCAGGCTGCATCTGGCGAAAGGCAATCAGGCGTTTGTGGATACGGTTTCGGGAAATCTCTATACCTACAATGCCGATCAGCAGCGCATCGCCCGCTTCGATTTTACGAGCCGGAAATGGGACAATAACTTCATTTTCCCGATTCCCGAAAGTTCAACGGAATACTGGCATTCGAACAAGTTCTTTTCTTCCGCAGATTCCTCGCTGTACATTTTCGGCGGTTACGGGCATTTGACCTACAAAAACAAGGTGCAGCGCTACCACTTGCCGACGCGCCGATGGGCAACCCTGCCGGCCGGTGATACAACCACGGCCCCCGCTTACACACCCCGCTACCTCGCTGCGGGGGGCGTAGGCCCGCGCGGTATGTACATTTTGGGCGGCTACGGCAGCCTGACAGGCCAGCAGATCCTGAATCCGAGAAACTGGAACGATTTGTTGCTCTTTGACCCGCTTACCCGTACCTGGAAGAAAGTCTACGACACCGGCGCAGACCTAATCCAGCTGAATTTTGCCAACTCCTTGGTCATTCCCGACGGATATTTTTATACGTTGAGTTTTCCCAAAAACAGGTATAACTCGGAGTTGCAGCTCATTCGCGGCTCACTCGACAAACCGGAGTTTACGCCTTTGGCAAACCCGATCCCCTATTCTTTCCACGACACGCATTCTTTCGCTGATCTGTTCTTCTGTCCCGACAGCAAACAGCTGGTGGCATTCACCATGACCCGCAGCGAGGACGACAAGCAGACCGTCATGCAGGTGTACACGCTGCTTACACCCGTACGCGAGGCCCGAGCCGGAGCGATAACCGCCGAAACCAAGGCATGGCCCGTGTGGCCGTTCGCCATAGTGGGTTCCGGACTGCTCGCCGGCGCTGCCTGGCTTTATTTTCGCAGACGTCGCCCGGTTGCAAATGTCTCCGCGCCGAAGAGTAGTTCACCTCCGGACGTGCAGCCCGCTACGGCTCAACCACGCAAAAATACCAACCCGACGGCTTCGCAGGAACGGAACAGCATTTCGCTGTTCGGCGACTTACAGCTTACAGACGACAACGGAACCGATATTACCCAAGCGCTGACGCCGCTTATCAAAGAGCTGTTCCTCGTTATTTTTCTGTATTCAATCCGCTGGAAAAGAGGCATTAACTCCGACAAGCTGCGGGAATTGCTATGGGCCGACAAATCGGCCGAGAGCGCCCGCAACAATCGCTCTGTGAACCTTACGAAGTTGAAGGCCATTCTGGCCAGGATGCCGCATTGCCAGATCGTCATGAACGCGGGACATTGGAAACTGGATTTCGATGAAAATGAAGTGCATATCGATTACCTCGATTTCATAAATATTACTTCTTCCAAAACCATCGACCGACCGATGATCGAGACGCTTATCGGCATTACCAATAAGGGAAGCTTCCTGTCCAACATGGAATTTGAATGGCTCGACCCTTTTAAATCGGAAATTTCGAATATGGTTGTCAATACGTTTCTGAACTACGCAGCGAGCATTCAGGTGTCCGACGATCCGGAGTTGATGGTCCGCCTGGCCAACAATATTTCGTATTTCGACCCTGCCAATGAGGAGGCGATGGTTCTTAAATGCAAGTCGTTTGCATTGCTGGGCAAGCATTCGCTCGCGAAAAGTACATTCGAGAGCTTTACCAGAGAATACAGTAACATTTACGGAGAGGATTTCCGGCGGGAGCTGGCAGATATCCTGAAATCGGAAGTGTAAAACGAAAGGTTATGCAGGAAGTGCAGGCCGGCGCGAGGTGCGCCGGCTTATTTTTTGGTATACCGCAAACCCACGGAAAGCCCGATCTGATAGGGTTGTATTTTGAAGGGGTTATCAGGATTACCTAGTTTTGAAAGGCTGTATTCGAAATACGGGCCGACAGTCATGACCACATTGTTTCCGGCAAAAAGTTCCTTCCCGAAACCCGCATTCACCCATACCATATTCTTTCTGGAAGTAAGATCGCGGCTGAATTCCGCCCCAAAATCCCCGAAATAGTTACGCAGGAAATGGGAACGGCGCACCGCGTGCTTTTTAACAGCCATTCCCACCAGCCGAACCGTGCTGTTCTCCTCCTGTGGAATGCCTTTTCGTACCACCTCATAGTTACCCGTGAGATCCGGCCCTACGGCAAACTCGCTGGTAGCGATCTCGTATCGGTATGACTGTTTGAATTGCCCGTAATTAACCAACAGCTGAAATCCTTTGCGCTCAACTCCTGCCGAGAACTTGTACCCGACGGTTTGCGCCGAGATTTTGGCAGGTAAAACGAAGTTTTGGTAAACAACCCCATTCCCCGGCCGTACTGTCAGGATCTGGAATGTGCGCAATGGTGTAAGCCCCGCAATAAAGCTCCAATGGTCTTTGAAGAGGAATTCGTACCGTTTTTGCGGCTTACCCGGAGTCACGAGGCTGTCGGGCTGCCAGTTATATTTTGGAAGGGCCATTGGCCTGTGATCCAGCACCCCGATGTCTTGATCGGCCAACGAGGGCCCTTCCAGTTCTTTAATATCGCCTTCACCGGTCGTTGTACTATCCGGCAACACATTTCCAAAATCTGTTTTCGCCATTTCCGATTCCAGGAATGCTCTGTCGGCAGGCGAAATATCCTTATCCCTAACCCAGATTGATCCAAATCCTTTCGACCGGGCCTCTTCCACCCATTTGACAACGTCTGCCCGCTTGTACTTATACGAGTGCGCGGCCACGCGGGTTGCGCGCGAAGTACCGGCTTGCACACGTTCTCCGGCTTTGCGTACAGCATCGGATCCAATGGGCAATGCAGGCTGAGATGCAGCCTGGTGAGTACCGGCCCTATTATTCTCTTTTGCAGTTTCCGGCTCCTGGCTGCCTTCTTGCCGCGCCGGCGATTCGGAAGTAGCCGGCAGCACATTGGAAAATTCCTTTGTTACCTGCTTTATCCCGGCGACCACTTCTCGTTTCTTCTCCACTGAATACGACACGAGGTATACCGTAGCCGTAAGTGCAATGAGCAGCAGCAACGACGCAACGAGGCCCGTTTGCACCATGCTGGTTCCGCCCCCAAGCCCCTGGAATATCTTTTCCCTGAGGGTCGGATCAGGTAGTCGTTCAAAATTATCGAATCGTTCACGGAGAGCTTTACGCAACTCCTCGTCGATACGCTCGTCAGAAGATTTCATATTGCGTAATTCCTTTTTCCTGTAACTTCCTCATTAACAAATTCCTTCCTCTTAAAAATTGCGAGCGGGACGTACTGTCGGAAATGGACAGCATTTCCCCGATTTCGCCATGCGTATAACCGTCTATCAAATGGAGGTTGATGATCATCCGGTAGCCATCCGGTAATGTATTGATCACGTTCAGCAGCACGTTCATGTCAATCTGAGTGATAATCTTCCCATAATCTCCCGAATCGATCTCCCGCTGAAAATCTTCGAGATTGGAGTGCAGCTGCTGCTCTTTCGTCGTCCGGTGATAGTAATTAATCGCCGTCCTGATCACCACTGATTTCACCCAGGCATCAATCACCTCCACGTTCCTCAATTCATTGATATTCTTGAAAACCTTGATAAACCCGTCCTGAAATATGTCTTCCGCCTCTGCCTTTGTTTTCGCGTAACGCAGGCAAAGTCCCAGTAATCTGGATTTGTACCGTTCATAGAATGCAGTCTGCGCCCTGGCGTCGCCGGCTTGACAAGCCCGAACCAGATCGGCCAGCGAACTGTATTTCTTGCTGCGGAAAAATGTCATTCAGAAGGGTTATGAAGTGTATCGTTGAAACAATTATTTCTCGCTCACTGATCAACCACGGACTGGTACCTCATATTCACGAAGTTGCCATCCTGATCAAAAGTGAACCGGCAATTTTCATCCGTCCCCTGCATAATCAACCCATAACCTGTCCCAATCGGGTCTGAAAATTTATAGCCTTCCAATATTTTCATGGAAGAAAATACCCACGAGTTCTTTACAAAGTTCTGTATTTTTTCAGGGTATTCATCAATACTATAATAAAATGCCTCGGCACGATAAATCGTATTTGTCAGCTTCCCCGCAGCATTGAAAGTAAAATCATAATTGGTACTCGATGCCGTGTAGGCGTTTACCTCGTATATTTTTTCATTCTTATCGTTAATACTAATTGTTGCAGCCGCAAATCTCAGCTTTTCCCTTTCAAGAAAACTCACCACAGGACCCGGCAAAGCAACGAGTTCGTCCTTACCGATCGAGTACGCAAATTTGATATAAGGCTCCAATACAATCGACAACCTTTTGGGGTTGATCAGGTCATATTTGAGCCAGCTCAGTAAATAGGCCTGGTTATTCCAGGTATACCGGGCACTATACTTCCTATCGACACTTACTTGATTTTCAGGCTCTTTATAGGCCTCAACCACTCCCCCTGCCATATTCCTTGAAGGAAGCGCCCGCTTCATCGAATCGGGAAGTGCACCGTGCATACGGTACACGCTTAATATCTTTTTGGTATTTAATGCAGCGTAAAAAGGATTACCTTTCAATTTATAATAAACCTCATAAAGCTTATCTTTTTCTATTGCTTGAAATGTGGCATCCGTAGCATCAGGATACGCATCCGACATGACCTTGATAATAGCATCCGGCAATGTTTCGGGCGGGATCATCTGCTGATCTTTGTAATTGCTGCATCCGTTTAAAAACAGGATCGGGACAATTAGAAGAAGTAATTTGTTCGTAAACTTTCTTTCATTCATAGCATCAAATGATTTTGATCGCCGGGGTGCCAGTTATGTAATTAATATAAGGATACTCCAAATTTGTGATCCGCGTCCCGCGTTTCGACATCCGTCAACCAGGCTGCGCGCATAGTAAAAGCATAAGTGACTTTTCCCTGTACCGTTTGCTCCTCTACGAGTATCCTGATCCGCTCGGGGCTGGCTGCTCTGCGAGCTTCCTCCACTCCTCTGAAAAGCGGGGCCGGTTCGCTCGCTACGTACCCGCTATCGGGTTGCCAGTCAGTACCCGACATCGCCGCTGCAAGCGACTGAATGCTTTCGGGTAAGGGAAGTTTCATCATTTTGCGTTCACTGTCCCAACTCCATTCGCCGCTTTGTTTTGTCGATTTGAGCATTAACATGCATTGAAATTCGCCAAAAGGCACTTTTCCGTATGCACCGGTCATTTGTGATTCGGTTACTATCCCTTTCCCAAAATAGCCCCTGCCAAATTGCACCGCCACGAACGGGATCACTTCGTTCAGGTAATGACTACTGAGTAACGTCGTTTTCTCGCGTACATTCAGCGTGGCAATCTGGTCTTCTTCCTGCCGGGATATTTCCTCGATGCGCCAATACCTTTCCTGCACGATCATTCTACCGAGAAACTCGGCTTTCGTTAGTCCCTGAGCCGACTCGGGCTTTACCTCACTCTCTGTACCACAGGACAACAGTGAAAGCGTCACAAAAAGGAGGCTATTCACCAAGCACGCCCTGATCCGCCGTTCGCGACCGGCTTTTCCATGCTTCATCACCATCTCAATTTCATTTTATCTATATGCCGGCCAAGCTATTTTGAAATCCGGTTTTTTCCAACCTTAGTCCGACTATCTTTTTTTCATGGCTAATAGTCTGATTAAAAAGGCTTCCTGATCCTCCCGCCTGGTGGCGGAGCATGCAGGAAGACACACCCCTCAAAAAAAACGCTGCACGGAGCTAAAAAAAATCTTAATTCATTCCGGGTAACTTGAGGCCGGAACCTTTCAAAGCCTCCATCAGCTTTTCCTGGATTTCCATTTTGGTATCCACAAAACCGTGGGCATCAAGCCACACATTCACCATCACTTTATAGCCGTCGGGCTCGATAGATGATATCCCAATGCGCCTTTCGGGGACTTTAAGGGCACTTTGGGCATGATCGAGGACATTGTTGACAATGTTCCTGACTTCGCGGAAATCGATGCCGTTGCTGAATTTCATCTCCACATCGAGCCGCCGGTTACCGGAACTGCTGATATTGATGATCACCTCATTCGAGAGCTTGCTGTTCGGGATCACAACCGTGCGATTATCGTAAGTTCTCACGACCGTATAAAAGATCTTGATGGCCTGCACCGTCCCCTCCTGCCCTTGTGCTACGATGTTGTCGCCTACGTGGAAAGGTTTGAGGATCAGGATGAGGACCCCGCTTGTAAAATTCTGTAAGGTACCCGACAGCGCCAGACCTGCGGCGACACCGATTGCACCGATAAGAGCGGCAAAAACGGTCATTTGGATGCCAATGATCTGCATGACCGAAATAATGAGCAATACCCGCAGCGTGGTTACCGCAAGGCTAAGAAGAAATGGAGTGAGCGACGGGTCAATGTCGCGCTTGTACATGTGCGCGTTGAGCCAGCGCGACAATATGCGGATGAGCCAGAAGCCTGCCACCAGCACGCCTATACCTATAAGAACAGAAGGCCCCGTTTCCAATATCCACGCGTAGGCCTTGTTATAAAATTGCTGAATTTTCATGATTAGAGTGCATTGACTGAAATACCCCGCTCGCGAAAAAAATCCGTTCCAAAGTCGGTTGGCATATTTTTTGATCCCTACACTCCCATTAGTTAAGGAAAAAGAACAACAGACATGGAAATCCATCATCATCAACAAACAGAATTACATTCGGCCACAAATGATCGGGCTGCGTCCAGTCGGGCTGCGTCCAGTCGGGCTGCGGTCAGCCGGACCACGGACAATGGTAGCATCACACCCGCGCCGCGTGCGCTCGGCAGGTATATCGTGTACTTCCTGCTGGCGGCAGTGGCAGCGGGCATCGCAATCTACTTCTACGCACCGAAACCGGTAAATAAGGCCGCTAACGAGAATATGCTGCTCTTCCTGCAAAACACGATCAGCGACATTGACCTGAAACTCAGAAATGGAGACAATAACACTGACCTTGCAACGCGGCTTTCGTGGCACAAATCGAATACGGCTTTGTACAATGAAGCCAAGGCCAACACCGACAAGAAGGTGACGGCGCAACGCGAGATCCTGAAAAAGAAGATGGTACAAGTGCAGCAACGCGACTTTCCGGAGTTACGTACGGCCTACGTCGAATCGAAAAAGCAAGCACTGGGCGAACAGCACGTCGGGATTAGTCTGGCGGGCAAACATCAGGAAGTACTTACTTTTGAAGGCCGGATGTTCAAGCCGGAGCAGGTACAGGAGGATTTCATGAAGAACATTTACGGGGTCGTGAATGACCTGCGGTTCAAGAAAATCGTGTACAAATGGTCGGATGCACCCGACGGCTATCATAACTACGAGATCAAGTCGAAGGCGGATTCGGAGATTTGACAGGTCCGCCAAACTCGCTCCGGTAAATCCTGACCAACAGCAGGAGGTAACTGATCAGCAACGGCCCAAAGATGAAACCCCAGAAACCAAACAGCTTCAAGCCGGCGATCAGACCGAGGATCGTGATGACCGGATGCACATTGCCTACCTTTTGCAAGAAAGTAATGCGGGCTACGTAGTCGATATTTCCGATAATGATCGCACTGTACGCAGCCAGACCGATCGCCTTCCCGGTTTCACCTTTGGAAAACAGGAATATCACCAATGGCAGCCATATCATCGCCGTGCCTATCACCGGGAAGAAAGCAAACAACCCCGTGATCAATCCGAGCAGTACGAAATCCTCGATCCCGACGATCCAGTAACCGAGCAATGCTACCAGTCCCTGGATAAGCGAAATAAGCGGGATACCCAGCGCATTGGCCCGTACCATACCGCACGTTTCGTCGGCAAGGGATTGGATATTCTTATGTTTGAGCGGGATGAAATGTTCCAGCGTTTCTTCCATAAACCGACCGTTTTTGAACATAAAATACGACAGGAAAAGGATCATCAACAGGTTCCCGAGCATGGTAGCCGAGCTGTTGAGAATTCCGGGGATAAAACCCGCCGCTCTTTTACGAATATCCGTCGTTGCTTCACGGTTGAGTAAATCCTGCCCGGTCCATTCGCGAAGCTGCGCCGAAATTGCATCAATGGCGTGATTCACCTGTTCCGGATTCTCCGCGATCGTATTGATTTTTTGAAATAGCATCTGGCCGGCGAAATATACGGGTGCGACAATGCACGCCATAAAAAGGACCATAAAAAATACCGCGGTGAGGCCTTTCTTCCACTTTCGTTGCTCGGTGAGGTGAAAATAGTACTTCCGGCAAAGGATGTAGATGGTGAGCGCGCCCAGAAAACCGGGGAAGAAAATATAAAGCTGCTTGAAAACGATTACCGCCAATGCGGTGACAATCAGCAGAAAGGCGATTTGACGAATGCGGTTGTTGAAGTCGGAAACCATGAAATACCGTTTTGGATCAATATACGTGGTGCAATTATTGTACCAATATCGCCGGAAATGTCCAAAAGAAAAGCGCAGGACAAGTTATTATCCTGCGCTTTTGCTGTATATCTGAACGGACTATGCCGCCGACTGATCATCAACCTCTGCCTCCGGCGCATTTTTTTTCACGGATTCGATCCCGTTATCACGGCTTGCCACGCTTTCGTACATTTCGCTGCTTCCGATTGCCTGCCCGTTGGTAGCTTTCAAAAGGAAATAGAATTTGTCGTTTTTCGAAGTAAGGCGTTCGAAACGTGCATCGTCCTGCGAATTCTTTTTCACCGATTCGATCCCGTTTTCACAAGCCGCTTTGGTCGTATAACCCTCGCTTGCCAGGATCACCTGACCGTTTCCGGCTTTCAGGTTAAATTGAAATTCTCCGTTAGCTCTTTTTGTAATTACGAATTTTCCCATGTTTGAAAAGATTGGATTAGGCGTTCAAAGTACGATTATCTTTTCTTAATGCAATAGTATACGTTGATGAAAATGCGCTATACGTCCCGCAGGCCCGTGAGGATGCGCCGCGCGACCTGCCTGCGGTAGGGCGCGCTCACGGGCAGGATATGCGAGGCAATCTCGATCGTTTGCTCGGTGAATGCCGTTACTTTGTTCAGCGCTACAATCAGCGAGCGGTGTACGCGCATAAAACCGCGGCCGGCAAACCGCATTTCAACGTCCGTCAGTCCCTGATGAACAATCAACTCTTTCTCAGTGGTTTTGATCTTCGTATACTTCTTCACTCCCTCCATGTACAGCACTTCGTCGAGGAACACCTTCACCGCAGACCTGCCCGAAAACAGGTAAATGAACGGCCCCCTATCCGGCGCGGACCGCTTGCGTCTGGTGGGCACGTTCCGTTTCACAACCGGCGGTGGTACAACCGCATAGTAACGGTCAATGCTGGCGAGGAAACTTTCGAACGCAACGGGCTTTACCAGGCAATCGAGTATGTATTCGTCGTCCCCACGCTTCCACCGCTTTTTCCGGTCGGACAGGAAAATGACCCTCGGCCGGCAGGGCAGCAATTCTAAAAAAGCCGCTCCCGTCACTTTGGGAAGCATAATGTCGAGGAAAAGGAGGTCGATCTTGTTCTGCTGAAGATACATCAGCCCGTCGATCGCGTGGTAAAATGTTCCCACGTGTTCCAGGGATTCCAACTCGCCGATATAGGATTCGAGGACGTTCGAAGCATACGGCTCATCGATAATTAAACATTTGATTCTACTCATAGAAAAATAGCCGGTAAAACACTGTACTTCAAAGAACTAACCCACGGAGGCGACCTACGCGCAACCAAAGGTGAGTCCGACAGACTGGCCGGTTAAGTAATGAGAAGAAACGAGTTGAGTAGGATGGCGTTCAATTTCCAAATAATTCGGGAAAACTCCAACGCCATCCCCGTCGATGCTGCAAATTAGTACGATCAGATACTTTTCAAATACATCCGCAAGGCCCGCATTTCGGTGTCCGAAAACGCGGCGGTCATTTGCCAGGGCATAGGCGCTTTCAGCTCGGTGCCATCGGGGCGTTTGCCGGTACGCAGCGTCTGGAAAAACTGTTCGTCGGTCCAACGGGCGCTTTTCCCTGTCGAGGAAATGTCGGGCGTACCTCCTTCTCCCAGTGTACCCTTCATGTTGGGTTTGTGGCAACCGGTACAAATTTGCGACACATATTTACCGAAGTCAGCCGTAACGCCCTCACGAATCGCCAGCGGAGGTGCTGCTTGATGGTCGATTTTCTCTGCTTCAAACAGTTCCAGTTCTCCCAAATCCGCCAGGATGGTCGCGCCGACGCCAATTTCGCTGGGCGGGTTTACGCGATCGACGGGCGGTACCTGGGCGCAATAGGCGATCACCGCTTTCAAATCGGTTTCGCTGAGCTTGTTGAAACCCGCCGACGGCATATAAATAAGCGGCGTACCGTCTTGCTGCACGCCGTGACGGATCGCCCGCACCCAGTCGTCGGTGTCGTAATCCTGGGATATTCCGCCCTTTCCTTTGGTGAGGTTGCGGGCTACCAGCCGCCCTACCCCGCTTTGCTCAAAGAGGACACGCCCACCGAGGTCTTTGCCGTGGCAGTCGTTGCAGCCTTTGGTAGCAACAAGACGCTTACCTTGTGCGATGGTGGCAGAATCAGCCGGGATGTCGAGTTTGATGGGCTTTACCAGGTATACTTTACTTTTCCGGTTACCGATTGTGATGTAGGCTTTGGTGTAATAACCGAGTGCAAGGAGCACGATAACCAGCAACGTACGGCCGGTCCATTTCAGGATTTTTTTTAACATGGCTTTTGGAAATAACAGTTTGGAAAACTGCCGGCAAGGCCGACATTGCAAAAATGTCCTGCCGGCCGGCGATTCCCATTGTCAAATCCTTTGAAGCGTCATTATCGCTGCATGAACTGCGTAAAAGCTATTTACCAAGCCACCTCTTGAAATCCATCGCCTTCTCGCGGCTGATAATCACCTCGCTGTCAGGTGCTGGCGTGAGCGCGAGCTTAATCTTGTTATTGAAATACGGGTTGATCTGCTGCACGCATTGTACGCTAATGATAAACTGGCGGTTAGCACGAAAAAAGCAGTCGGGGTCGAGCATTTTTTCGAGCTCGTCGAGGGTGTAATCGACCGGGTATTTCTGGTTATTCTTTGATTTAAAAAGGCTCGTCCCCTCCTCGGAATAAAAATAAGCGATGTCGCTCACCTCCACGGGCACCCATTGCTGCAAATGCTTGACCAGAAACCGTTTCCGGTATTCCGAAGGCTGCATCTGCTGGCGAAGCTGCTTGACGAGCGAATCGATCGCGTCGCGGTCTACATGAGCGACATTTTTGGAAACGTCGCTCTCCGCACCCTTTGTGAGACGATTGTATTTCGCCAAACTGGCTTCCAGTTCCTGGCGTTTAATCGGTTTGAGCAGGTAGTCGATACTGTTAACCTTGAATGCCCTGAGCGCGTACTCGTCGTAGGAAGTGGTGAATATCACCGGCGATTCCACTTTCACCTGATCGAAGATTTCGAAGCTTTGGCCGTCGGCCAGTTCAATATCCATCAGAATTAGGTCGGGAACTTCATGCTCTCTCAGGAAATCCACCGATTCCTGTACGCTGGCGGCCTTGCCGACGATTTCTATATTCCCATCAATTTCAGTCAGTAGTTTGGAGAGTTTTCTCACAGCCAGATCCTCGTCTTCAATCAATAATACCTTCATAAATTGGTTTTGTAGTTCACGTTTTAGGATCAAAAGGTAGGCCAAGATAACCAATTCCTGAAACCTACGGGAAACGGAAACGCATAAACGTCCTATGAAGCGGTATTTAACGGCTATGAAACGTCACCTCCCCGACTGGCACCGGCAAAATACCAGTCCGAACCGACATTTACGTCCATCGAACACTCCATACGGCGCCTTGTACGCTTCATCCCCTGCTTGTCCCGTTTGATGCACAATACACGCGGCGCAAGCCACACAGCCGTTCTAATTTTGGCTCAACCAAATGCAAATCTGTTAGCCATGAAAATGAAATTCTACACTTACATTGCCCTGTTTTCCCTGCTCGCGACCTCCGCTTGTAAAGACGACGACAAAAAAGAAATCACGCCGGAGCCGGCAAAAATCACTTTCACCGACAAAAAATGGAAGACCGAAACCTGGGATCTGGTCAAGCCACTTGACCTCGATGAGGATGGCGACAAGGAAACCGACCTTATGCAGCTACTCATCGATTGCGATTTCGACGACTTCATTGTATTTCAAAAGGACGGCAAGTTCATCACCAATACCGGCAGCAAGCGATGCAATGCAAACGAGGAGCAGGAAAGCTACACCGCCAACTGGACCTACGACGAAGCAGCGAGGGTCATCAAAATGAAAAGTGTGCCCAGCGGCATGGAAAAAGACGATTGGGAAGTCCTCGAACTGACCGAAACCACTTTGAAAGTACGCTTCAACCTCCTTCCCGAAGATGGGGAATCGGCGGCGATCAAGAGTGTGATGATTTTGAAAAAGATGTAACCGCTACACCGACACCAGCAGCGGAAGACTTACCGAGAAATGCTGCGGGTTTTCATCGATATTAATCTCTCCCTGTCCCAGGAGGCTGTATTTCGAAGCAATATTGGCCAGGCCTATCCGGCTGGAAGGGATTGTAACCGAGCGCCTTTGGAGGTTGTTCGAAACCACAAGCCTGCCGTCGATCGTCGTGTTTAACCGAATATAAAGCGGTTGCTGAGGCATGATCACGTTGTGTTTCACCACGTTTTCCATCAGCAATTGCAATGTAAGCGGCGGCAGCATATGATCGCGGTAGGCGGGATCAATTTCTTCTTCCAACCGCAGGTTACTCCCGTAGCGCGTGCTGAGGAGGTGAAAATAGGAGCTCGCGAAGTTGAGCTCCGATTCCAAAGTAGTGAGTTCCGATTCGTTACTGCGCAGCAGGTACCGGTATACATTGCTCATTTCATCGATGAACTGCGTAGCGAGCTCGGCGTCCTCTTCGATCAGCGACGAAAGTGAGTTGAGGCAATTGAACAGGAAATGCGGGTTGATCTGCTGTTTCAAGCTCTCGAACTGGCTTTGGAGGTTGGCCTTGCGCAACTTCTCGGTTTCGAGCAGCTTCTGTTGCCACAGCTCGAACGCGTACACACCCTCGTGTATGCACGTAACCACGACGTTCATAACCGCCCCCAAGGCAAGCGCCCATTCGAAACTGGTGAGGTCGTATACGTAGCCTTCGAAACCGGCTGTTTTATAAAGAAAGAACAGCCCGCTGATAATAGCCAGATTGCAAAAGATATGCGCCGGGATCATGAGCAGCATTCTTTTCGGTGTTTGCTTGAAATGCGAAAATTGCCTGCGAAACCAGTAACCGATCCGGGCGTGGATAAGCTGATAGGCAAGCCCGAAAACGACAGTGGAGACGATCGTCGCCTTTGCAAACACCGAAATGTCCGAAAAATAAATGCTACCAACCAGCAAGTAATTCATGAGCACGATGTACGCAGGAAGCAGGGCAAGTGCGATCCAAATATCCTGCTTGGTATAACTGACCAGTAGCTTCACGTCGTTTCGAATTGGTTACGGGTTGATCCTACGGGAATTCTTACGGTGAATGTCTCCCCGTCGTCGAAAAGCATCGGCTCTTCGAGATTTAGGTCACGGAACCGCGAGATCAGCGTTTCCAGGCCTTCGCGAGCCGCATTCACATGCTTCGGCTGAATCGAATTCCGGACTTCCAGCTGCCTGCCGTACGTCGTGATCGACAGTTTCAGCGGCTTTTGTTTCATCACCACATTATTCCGGATCGCATTGTCGACTAGCGTTTGCAAAGTGAGCATGGGCACCATGCAGTGAGCGCAGGCTTCATCGATATGAATTTCTACTTCGATGGCCGAGCCGTAGCGGGTGCTGGTCAGGAACAGGTACGAATGGATAAACTCGCCCTCGCTTTTGAGGGAAGCCAACCCGTTTTCGCTCGTGTGGAGCAAATACCGGTACACGCTCGAAAGCTCATCCAGAAAAGCACCTGCCTGCACGCGGTCCTCTTCAACAAGCGCAGAAAGGGAATTGAGGCTATTGAATAGAAAATGCGGATTGACCTGGTTTTTTAGGTTATCGAACTGGTTTTGGAGTGCCTTTTTCTTGATAGCCTCCTCTTCCTGCAATGCTATTCCATATTGGCTCAATGAATAGATGAGCTCGTAGACGGCGCCTACCGCGAAGAGCGTCACCACGCAAAGCGTAATGTAAATGCCGTATTCTTTTAAGGTAAATACCTCCCAATCCCAACGCGCTAAATACACGAGCACAAAAAAGAAACCCTGGCTGAGCACCTCAATCGCCAGATAGCCCGAAAACGTCCCGAAGATCCGTTGCCGGGTTTGGGTAATATCGGGATACCGTGCCCGCCATTTCTCGCTCCATCGGGCCATGAGCTGCCAGGTAATGAGCGCACACCCCAGCCACGCCAGTGTGATGGTCAGGCTTTTCCAGTGGCTTCCGATAAATTTCTGAACAAGAAAAAGGTTCATCAGCAATACCCACACGAGGATTACGAGCGGACGGAACCATTTCCATTGCGAAGGATTTTTCAACTTAATACCGGCAGATTAGGGCACGGAACGCGATTTGCATTCTCAAACATAAAACTAAACCTGCCGAAGCGATTTATCAAACACTTTCTCACACATTTTGCCTGCTATAAAAGCCTAACTTTTTGAGCCTCAAATCAAAAAATTAGTATATTTATAACCGCCGGTACTTTGTCGCACCATCGCGGAAGCCACGGCCTTTTGCGCATTCCAACGCTTTGCTACACCACAATCATCTGAAATTCGGTCCACCCGGACCGGTAGGTTTTCTTGTTTTCTATTTAAACCCCTTCTCAGATGGAAACAAACAGTTCCTCTAAAACAATCCCCCATTTCAGGGGCAGGGTTATTACCCCCGGTGACGCCGATTACGAGACCGCCAGAAAAGTCCATAATGGCATGGTGGACAAATGTCCCGAGTTCATTGTACGTTGCGCGGACGAGACGGACGTCGTTAAGGCCGTTCAATTTGCGCGCGAAAACGACCTGCTGGTTGCCGTACGCGGCGGTGGTCATAATGGCGCCGGCCTCGGCGTATGTGACCAAGGGTTAGTTATTGATTTGTCGGCTATGCGCAATGTGACCGTCGATCCTGTGGCCCGCACGATCCGGGCGCAAGGCGGGTGCCTGCTTGGCGATCTGGATAAAGCCGGCCACCCTTACGGATTGGCCGTACCGACGGGAATCAATGCCACAACGGGTATCGGAGGGCTTACGCTCGGAGGGGGTCTGGGACATTTGACACGCTTCGGAGGCCTAACGATCGACAACCTGCTCGAAGCGGAAGTGGTACTGGCCAATGGGACGAGGGTAAAAGCATCGCCTACCGACAACCCGGACCTTTTCTGGGCTATCCGCGGTGGCGGAGGCAATTTCGGTGTGGTAACGTCCTTTCTTTTCCGGGCGCACGAGGTCCACACCGTGTACGGCGGGCCGATGTTCTGGGATATCAACGACGCCAAGGTGATGATGGAATGGTATCAGGATTTCATCAAGAAAGCACCAGACAGCGTCAGTGGTTTTTTCAATTTTCACAAAATACCACCTGCACCTATATTTCCCGAGCAATATCACCTGCAACTGATGTGCGGCATTGTGTGGTCCTGCATTGATGAGGAAGAAGCGACAGAAGTTTTCGAAATGGTCCGCAAGGTCCGCAAACCCTTGATCGACGCCGTCGGCCCGCTGCCCGTTCCCGCGCTCCAAAGCATGTTCGACGACCTTTTCGTACCCGGATACTATTGGTACTGGAAAGGCGATTTTGTAAAACACCTCAGTTCAGAAGTCATGGACGTGCACATCAAGCACGCGCACAGGATCCCCAATTTCTTCTCCGGGATGCACCTCTACCCTATTAACGGTGCTGCCGGCAGGGTAAGTAACGACGCCACCGCATGGAATTACCGCGACGCTACCTGGTCGATGGTGATCGTAGGTATTTCACCGGACCCGTCGGAAAGAGACCTGGTGACCAGCTTCGCCCGCGACTACTGGCAGGAGCTCCACCCACACGGCGCCGGCGGTGCCTATGTCAATTTTATGATGGATGAAGGCGCCGATCGCGTAAAAGCAACTTATGGTAGCAATTATGAAAAGCTCAGCCAGGTGAAGGCCAAATATGATCCGGGCAACCTGTTCCGGGTAAATCAGAACATCAAACCCGCGTAAAAAAACAGGCAGGCCATTGCGGACCTGCCTGTTTTCTTAGAATAACACCCCTTCATCATCCGATTTGGCGGGAGGGGTGTACACATCCTCCGACACCTGCGTCGAATCGGTGGCGCATTCGCCGGTATAGCCCTCGGGCCTCGGGAATGGGCCTTTGCGGTACTGAATGAGCGTCTGGTCGTTGTAAACCTTTTGCATGAATGCGCCCCACGCGGGCATCGCCACACGCCCGCCCTGCCCGAGAGCGAGGCTCCGGTAGTGAATGCTGCGATCTTCGCCTCCAACCCACACGCCGGCCACGAGGTTGTGCGTCATGCCCATAAACCAACCGTCGGAATGGTTCTGCGAGGTCCCCGTTTTGGCCGCAATTTCATTGCCCTCGGTAACGCCGTATTGTCGCAAACGACCGGCGGTACCGCCCGGATCTTCCACCGCACCGCGCATGAGGTACAGCATATTATAAGCCATATTTTCGCTGAGTTCCTGGCTTTGCTGCTCGTGGAATTCGGCGAGCAATTTGCCATGGCGGTCTTCGATGCGCAGGATCGTCATGGGCATCACTTTATAGCCCCCGTTGGCGAACGACGAATAGGCCGATACCATTTCGTATACCGACACATCGCCGGTTCCGAGGCAAAGCGCCGGCGTGGCCGGCAATTCGCTGGTAATACCCAGCTTATGGGCATAATCGACTACCGTGTTGGCCTTCACCATCTTCATGATGTTGGCCGTCACCGAGTTCACCGATTTCCCCAGCGCCTGGCGCAGCGAAAGCGGCTGCTCGGAATACACACCATTCGAGTTTTTCGGCGTATAATCTTCGTTCACATCGTCGATTCCGGCCTGGAACGTAACAGGCGAATCCATGATCTTTTCGCAAGGAGTAATGAAGTTCTTATCCAGGCCCGCCGTGTACACAAACGGCTTGAATGTAGATCCGGGCTGACGTTTACCCTGCTTCACGTGGTCGTACTGAAAATATTTGAAGTTGATCCCCCCTACCCACGCCTTCACGTGCCCGTTGCGCGGGTCCATGGCCATCATACCCGCCCGGAGGAAGCGTTTGTAGTATTTGATGGAGTCGATAGGGCTCATGGTCATTTCCTTTTCGCCATCCCACGCGAATACCTTCATCTTATAAGGCTTGTTCATCACTTTCCATGCCTCTTCTTCGCCCAGCTTGTTTTTCAACACATTGAAATACGGCAGGCGGCGGACGGCGGTATTGATGAAGCCCGGGATTTCTTTTCCACTTTCGTCGATCCATGGATTACGGCCCTTCCAGTGGTCGTTGAATGTCTTTTGCTGCGCCTGCATGTGACGCGTGAGCGCCTCCTCCATGTACTCCTGCATACGCGAGTCGATAGTCGTGTAAATGCGCAGGCCGCTCGTGTAGAGGTTCAGGTCTGTACCGTTCTCCTCGTTGTACATTTTCACCCAGGCTTTCAAATAGCCGCGCATCGATTCCCAGAAATACGGTGCCGGGCCGTTGGCATGGGTTTCCATCGCAAATTCCAGCCCGAGCGGTTTCGCGCTGAGCACGTTAAAATCATCGTCGGTAATATCATCGTACTTCCGCATTTGCGCAAGCACGGTATTACGGCGGTTGAGGGCGTTCTGTGGGAAGCGAACAGGATTATAGATGGTTGGATTTTGCAGCATCCCCACCAGCAACGCAGATTCAGGAATGTCGAGCTCGGAAACGTCCTTATTGAAATACGTTTTGGCAGCGACTTTAATGCCAAATGCATTATTTCCGAACGACACGGTGTTCAGATACATTTGCATGATCTCCTGCTTGGTATACTTGCGTTCGAGGATAATCGAGAGAATCCACTCTTTCGTTTTGGCGATCACGATCCGTACGCCGGGGATTTTACTTAATGTCCCTTCAAACTCTTCCGAGCGCGTATTGAACAGGTTCTTCGCGACTTGCTGCGTGAGCGTACTACCACCACCAGAGCTGGAGTTGCCCGTGAGGATGCCCTTCGCCACCCGCAAAAGGCTGCGCGGGTCGATACCCGAATGGCTGATAAAACGGGTATCCTCCGTGGCCACCAGTGCATTGATGAGGTTGGGCGAAATGTCGGATATCTCCACCGGTGAACGGTTCTCGATCAGGTATTTACCGAGCGACTTGCCATCCTGTGAAATCAGCTCGGAGGCGATCTCGCTTTTGGGATTTTCGAGCGCCTTCAAATCGGGCATCCCGCCAAAAAGCCAGAAAAAGTTGTAGTTAACGGCGGCTATGTAAAAAATCAGCAAGGCAAGTCCGATGCCGAAGCCCCGCCACAAAAAAAGAATGCGACGCCGGTATTTCCCGGGTTTCAATTGAATCATGTATTTTCCAGAGTAACGTCCAATAAACCGACCAAATAAACGAATTTGATTCACAAATCAGCTATTAGAACGCATCCGGAGCGCTATTTGCTATTTTTCAGGCCCAATATTTAAGTATGCCAACGCGTATTCACCAGCGTTACGTGCCTATGGCACTTAAAATCAGAGGTCGATTCGCCGGCTACCCATGTTGCGTGCCTATCGGCACTTGATGCTTGCTTTTCTGACGATTACCGGTGCTTCCGGAAAATTGATTCAATGGAATAAATCGCGTTAGCGATGTAACATCGGTAGCACATTGCCACGACGATAATCACCGGTAATGCCATAGGCATGTAACAACAAAAACCCTCCAAATAAACTACGCAACGCCCGCTTGCCCCGGAAACTCGACTCGCTTTTTATATTCATTCGGACTAAACCCGGTTTCTTTTTTGAACAACCTGGAAAAATAGGGCGGATTTTCAAAACCCAGCAGATAGGCGGTTTCCGCGACGGTTTTGTCGGTGCTGAGCAGCATATTTTTTGCTTCTGACACGAGAAAAATGTGGATTAGCTCGATAGCGGTTTTGCCGGTTTCCTGTTTCAGCAAATCACTCAGGTAACGCGGCGAGGTGTTGAGCATATCGGCCATGAGTTTGACGGACGGCAATCCTTTTTCCTGGAAGTTTCCATCTTCAAAATAGGCTGCCAGGCTTGCATTGAAACGAGAAACCGTGGTGCCCGAAAGCTGCGTGCGGTTGATAAACTGGCGCTTATAAAAACGCTGCGAGTATTTCAGCATCGAATCCAGGTGCGTGAGCATAATGTCGCGGCTGTATTCATCGGTGTTATTGAAATACTCACTTTGAATGCGGCTGAAAAGATCCCAAATGATCTGTTCTTCCCGCTCCGACAAATGCAATGCTTCGTTGGCTTCATAATCGAAAAACCCATATTTACGAATCTCCGAATGCAGCGGATGGCCATTCAGAAAATCTTCGTGCACATAGAGAATAAATCCCTTTTCTTCCAGCTCGATATTATTCATTTCGATCACCTGCCGGGGTTTCGAGAAAAGCATCGAGCCGTTTTCGTGATCGTATTTCGTGCGGCCGTAAAGAATATGCCCGGCTTTGATCTTTTTGAATGCGATCATGTAAAAGTCCGTCGTAAACTCCCTCCAGCCCAGCGTGCAGCTTTTCAGCTCATCGCAGGTAAACATGCTGATCATGGGATGCTCCGGAGCCGGCATATTGCTGGCGCGATGAAGCTCGCTGATGCTCTTATAATGGTCCATGGTTTTTTAAAACGGTTAAATCTGCACCCGTATAAGGTGCAGATTTGATGAGTTTAATCAAATTTAACTAAAATCAGGCAGTTACCTGGCCGCCGTGAGCCGCATCAGCTACCTCTTTCCATTCTTCCCATGTCGCAAGGCGGTCGGCGTACACCTGGTTCAACCAAGGGAACCCAACTTTGCCAAGGAAGATTCGCAATGGCGGGTTTTCATCGTCGACTACTTTCAGGATCGCCTCCGGTGTAGCCTGCGGATCACCGATGGTATCCGGTGTCAACCCGGCGTAAAGTGCTTCCTTGATGCCGTCGTACAATGCGATCGGCTCGCTGTGGGAAGCAGAGGCGCCGCCCCAGTCGGTCGAAAAGCCACTAGGCTCTACGATCGTCACTTTAATGCCGAAGTCTTTCACTTCCGAGGCCAGTGTTTCGCTGAGGCCTTCAACGGCCCATTTCGAGGCATTGTAAAGGCCGAGTACCGGCAGCGTAGCCACGCCCAGCACGCTGGAAACCTGGATAATGTGACCGCCACCTTGTGCCCGCATCACGGGGATAGCAGCCTGCGTCACCCACAGCAGACCGAAAACATTGGTTTCGATCTGGTCGCGGGCCTCTTTTTCACTGGTTTCCTCAATAGCGCCAAACAGCCCGTAACCCGCATTATTGATTACCACGTCGACACTGCCGAAATGCTGGCTGGTTTGTTCGATCGCCGCGAAACTCGCTGCGCGGTCGTTTACGTCCAGCTGAATGGTTAAAAGCGTGTCGGGATATTGCGCTGCGAGGTCTTTCAGCGTTTCAGTATTGCGGGCGGTAGCCGCTACTTTGTCCCCTCTTTTCAAAAAAGCCTCTGCCCATATACGGCCGAATCCTTTGGAAGCGCCGGTAATAAAAATTGTTTTTGACATGATTGACAATTGTTTTGGTGTTTTGATGCTACAAATTTACCGGGTCGCTTCCGCCGGCAGCTTATACAAAAATCCGGAAATGTGATACAGTTTTACGAAGCGGTGCCGACGGATTTACCAGGCGGCGGGAACCGTCGGAGCGACATTGCGGTTCCCCGGTTAATGACCATCGAAACCTATTTCCCGACGCCGGAGCTGAGCCCGTTTATCCGATCCTACAAGGTGATCGAAACGCCTGCGGAGGTGGTCAACCATGTACTGCCCGAGACCTCGCCGGTGATGGTGTTCAGGCTGAGCGGGCAAGTTTCCGTTAATCACGGTGGCGGTACCGATGTGCTCGAACCGTTCGTCGTTTCGGGTTTGCGGAAATCCGGGCGGGCCATGCAGTATCATTCCGGCACGATCAATATCCTGGTTGTCTTCCGGGAAGGCGGCATTGTGCCGTTCATCCGCGAGCCGCTGCATGAGCTGAGCGATACCAGCATTGCCATGAACTGCCTCGACGGTTTCAGGGACACCGGCCTGCTCGAAGAACAGCTCGCGGAACAGCCCTCGCACCTGGCACGCATTGCATTGATCGAGCGGTTCCTGCTTAGCCGGGTAAGCGGAAGAACGCCGGATAATATGGTGTTGGTGGCTATTCAAAAGATCCACAATGCCGGCGGCCAACTCCGTATCAGGGAGCTGGCGGCGTCGCTACACGTGAGCCAGGATGTCTTCGAGAAGCGTTTCAGGAGGGTAGCCGGGCTTTCGGCGAAACAGTTTGCTTATATTGTTAAAATGAAATCGGTGATCGAAAAGGGCCATTCGGGCCGGACATTGGCTCAGATCGCGCTCGACGCAGGCTATTTCGATCAGCCGCATTTCAATAAGGACTTCAAACTCTTCACCGGGCTCACCCCTACCGAGTTTTTCAAATCTCCGGTATTCTGGTAAATCAATGATTTTTTACAAGAATGGCAGGTAGCTGCTTTGGAATTTTGTATCGATCAAAACCAACAGAAAGCTGTTTACATTCAATTCAAAAATCATGGAAGCACCACAAAACACCGAAGTCGCATTCATCAGCAAATACCTCATCCCCGCAGCCTCCAAAGCCACTTTTCTCGAACGCCAGCAAATTGCCGCGAAGTTTATCAGCACTTTGGACGGCCTCATCAGCAGCCACGCGTACGAGCGCATGACCGAAACCGGCGATACCGAATACATTACCATTGCAACCTGGGTTAGCGAAGAAGTGGTGAGCCATGCACGCGAGGCAGTGAACGCCGAAAACCAGCGGACCGGCTTCAACCGCGCCGAAATGCTCCAAAAACTCAACATTAAAATGGAGGCCGGACTATTCCGCGAGGACCTGGCCTGATCAACGGCCTGCATTTCGGTGGAATTTACAGGTGCGTTTCGGCTACCGGACCGGAACGCACTTTTTTCAAATGGTGTGTCGTATATTTAGGCTCGCATAGCCATAGCACCATGAAAAACGAAGTACTCGACGTCTCAGGAATGAGGGCGCTGCCCCTCGATCTCAATTCCGCCATTTCTTTTATGCCCTATATCCGCTTTCTCGAACAGCGGGTTGCGGAAGAGAAGACCTTGAAATCCACCTTTTACAAGAACATACTGACCTATTTCCACGAGCACCAGATCCCCCAGGGAGATGTACCGCTCGACGAGGCACACCGGTACGGCGATTTCTTCGAGTATGTTTACAGCAGCCTCTCGGCACCACTCGCATCGGAACATAAGCTGGCCTGGGGCATGTGCCAGCCGCTGTACCCGCATATCTTCTACGGTACCGACCTGCTTTTCGAAATGCTGAACATGAAGCCTGCCGATTCGCAGTACGAACTTCAAAAGAACCCCGAAGACTACCAGCGAGAGCGCCTGCATTTGATTTACACGCTCATTCTGCAAAGACTTTACAATTTCCAGGTCCCGGTGAAAATACAGCAGTACCACGCCTGGACGGACGTCGAAACCGGGCTATACCGGTTCTACGAAGTGCTTGTAAGCCCTGAGTTTGTCGAAGTAAGCGCCACACGGGAGCTGCCGGACCTCAACTTCGTGGAAATCTACGCGCATTTCAGTGAAAAGGACGGGCATTTGCAGCTGCAAAAAGTGCTGCCGCTCGATATGTTCCGGTTCCGTGGCTTTGCGGTGATCACCGTGTCGGACGTTACGGCTAAAATGGCCGTCGAAAATATCAAAAAGGTGCAGTTCAACCGGGTACCGGGCGATAGTCCCAACCGCTACCAGCGCATTATCCAGTCGTTGAAAACACTGGTACAGAACAACCGCATCGAATTTGACCTTTTCCCTTTCGTACGCGTGAACGGGCAGGCCGTATACGGGTACGGACAGGTGGGGACGGGCGTGCTTTTTCAGATTTGGGGCGAAAACCGGCTCACGCCTGAAGAGTTCCGGCGCCAGGCGGAAGGCTATGCCTCAAAACCGAATTCGTTCTTCTCACCCGACATTCAGGGTGAAGACGAGCGGCAGATCGGGTGGCTAGCCCCATTCCGCGACCTGAATGTGCGCTCGCTGGCATTAGTACCCCTTTTTGTGGATCAGAAACTCGTTGGCGTGCTGTGTATGCATACCTGGGAGGATGAGCGCTTCGACGAGAAAAAACTGGCCTCGCTGGAAATGGCGTTCGCGCCTGTGGCGCAGCTGCTCGACATTTATATCGAAGAGTTCAATCTGGAACTGGAAAGCATTATCAAGGAGAAATTCACCTCGATACAGCCCGCCGTGCAATGGAAATTCAACGATGCCGCCTGGCATTATCTGCACCGAAGGAAGAAGGGCTTGCCCGAAGTAAACGAGAACATAGCATTCTACGACGTGTATCCCCTGTATGGCGCCATCGACATCCGTAATTCCACTAACGAACGTAACAGCTCCATCCGCGCCGACCTCGGCCACTACCTCGGTTTGCTGAATGAGCTGCTGAATGCACTTGCCGGCTTCGACCGGTCGTCGCTCATGCAGGAGCTGCGCTTCCATTGCACCAAATGGCAAAAGGCGGTAAGCCAGGGCGAACTGAACAGCACTTCGGAGAACAATCTGAACATGTTCCTGAATGAAGAGGCCCGGAATTACCTCATTCACCTGTCGCAGCAGGACCCGCGCACCGCGCCGCTCATCGATGCATACATCGGGATCACCCACCCTGTTCAGGGCGAGGTGCACCGTAACCGGCAGGAGCTCGACCACTCCATGGAACTGATCAATACGGCCGTAAACCGGTATTTTGAAGACCAGAAAGAGCTGTTACAGGATTCGTACCCGTGCTATTTCGAGAAGTTCCGGACCGACGGCATCGAGTACGATATTTACATCGGGCAATCGATTGCCCCCGACAAGCCATTCAACCATTTCCACCTCAAAAACCTGCGGTTATGGCAACTCTCGTCCATGATCGAAGTGGCGAAACTCACCCGCGCATTGCTCGGTGAAATGCCGAAAGAGCTGCATACCACGCAGCTGATTTTTGTTCATAACCACATGATCGACATCAGTTTCCGCAGCGACGAACGGAAATTCGATGTGGAAGGCGCCTATAATATCCGCTACCAGATGATCAAAAAGCGGATCGATAAGGTACGGATCAAAAATTCCCAGGAAAGGCTCACCCAGCCCGATAAAATCGCGCTTATTTACCTGCACCAGCGCGACATTGAAGATTACCTGCCCTTCATCCATTATTTGCAGGAAACCAATGCGCTCGAACCCCATAGCGAAGAACTCGAACTGGAAGATCTCCAAGGGCTCAGCGGCCTGCGGGCATTGCGGTTGGGAATCGTGTATTAGGTAGCCGGCTTTGCTGAGCGTAACGCACTGCATTGTTTTCGCGGCAATTTATATTTAAATATTATTTGGACTTATTACAAATAAACTATATTTGCAGGTCTTCATGCGAAGCGTGCCCTCGGTTCAGCCTTCGCTTTTTACTACTCATTTATCTCAATCATGTTAAAAAAACAACTTCTTATTGCCGCCTTTCTGCTCTGCTGCTCGGCGCAGCTCTTTGCTCATGCCCTATGGATTCAGACTGCCCCGAAAGGCAAAACCGGTCAGAAACAGGCGATTAAAATCATTTACGCCGAGCCCGGAGACAAGCCTGAAAAGCTGGGCGAATGGTATTCCGATGTAAAGGATTTTGAGCTCTGGCTCATCGCGCCCGACCAGAAACGTACGAAACTGACTACCGTTGCGGCCGACGATCATTTCACGGCCGAGTTCACTCCCGATCAACAGGGCGTATACACGTTATCGGTAGGTCACACATCGAAAGACCTGGGCGGAACGACGGTTTACCAGTTCAATGCCAGCGCATTAGTAACCGTAGGCAAAGCCGATACCGGCAATAATCCGGGTGCCAATACCAACGAATTAAATGTCTTTGCAGACCCCGCGAAAACCAATAAGGTTAACAGCCCTCTGAATCTGCGCAGCCTTTTCAAGAATAATGGAAACGAAAAACTGTATATCACGGTGGCTTCGCCATCGGGATGGAGCAAACAAATCAGCACCGATGAAAAAGGATTAGCTGAATTCGTTCCGCTTTGGCCGGGGACCTATTATATCGAAGCATCCAAAAGCTGGAAAGAAACCGGCAATCTGAACGGAAAGGAATACAAGGCATTTTGGCGCAGCGCTACGCTGCTGGTAGAAGTTGGAAAATAGTTTTTTAAAGCGTTATTCATTCGCATGTCCCTGTACGAACAAATCAGTGCCTATTGCATCCGTCACAAGATAAGGCTTGCCGAAAAGCGGGTTATCGTAGCCGACCAATTACTGGTCGCCGACGAATTTATCGACGGCGATACATTATGGCGCGACATGCGCAGCCGGGGGATTAAAATCAGTCCTGCGACTGTTTATGAATCGCTCAACTGGCTGGTGGTTGCAGGATTTGCGGAGCGGCGTTTCGCGACCGATAGCCGCAAAAATCTGTTCGGAATCCCGGAGCTTGTCCGGAATACATTGAACAGCTGAAACGGTCATTGCTGTTTATCAGTACTTAACAAAAAAGGGTCCGGAAAACGGACCCTTTTTTGTTCATATCATTAAGCAACCACTGCATTCTTCGGCTTGCGGCCCCGGGGTTTACCAGTGTAAGCCGGCTTGGGTTCTTCGGTTCCCAAAGTGAGTTCAAAACCGACAACGCCTTCTTCGTAATTAAAAAGGGTTACCTCGAAAATGTACTTTGTATTTTCAAAATCCACACCGCCTTTACGGAGAATCAGTTCCAGCGGGATAGAATATCCACGGCCGCTTCTGGTAAGGACGAATGTTCCGTTTTCATCCGAGCTCGGAATCAGATACAGATGCTTCAAGGTTCTCTTACCTTGTTGCGCTCCGATTTTAAAGCGAGCTGTTTCAGGTTCGATACCTAATTCTTCCAAAGTTTTTGGAGGAAGAACCAATTTGCCTGAGGACGAAACATAGCCGGTTGGCTTTGGTTTCTCCTGAGGCTTTTTTGTTACCGAAACATTATCCTCGGGAGAAAAAAATTTAATTGCTCTTGCTTTCATAAATAAATTACGGGTTGCTGGTGGATTATTACTTTCGCAAAAGTAATGAAGTTAACATTTTATTAAAATACTTTCTTGGAATAAATAATAAGCCAAAACTGGCAAAAAAAATCATTGCCTAAATACTTCCGGCGCCATTTTTATTTAGCGTTTTTCACTTTCGATTTCAAAATTGATTTTAATTGGAACCGATACGATCATCATTAATCCGGCAGCAGCAATTTCCATCCATTTCTAATATACGATTCGTTCCTCCCGCCAGGCCACAATCCGGTACGAGTTTTATACCAGGCGCATAACGGTCGTCAGCCTGCCGTATTAACAACGCCGTTTCTGAACAAATTTGTCCCATACGGTTACAAAAATTTATTTTCAATTAACAATCCAACCCGGCTGATTTGAACCGAGCGCCAACGCAAAAGCCAATCCGCCCAATTACAGTACGTAGAACTAGTTAGCTACCAGGATTTCACCTAAAAATTAAGTTGTATTAACAAGCCGCAGCTCAAAATCGCGGTACTGATTTATCGGACAAAATCGAAAACTAACTCTCCATCAATGGTTAATGAAGCAATAATTAAAGTCGGTTTCCAGACGCTTTATATTCATTCACCGGTTACAATTAGTACTTGAACAGTGACTTGTAGCAATTATTATTACAAGCCACAAATGCCATGCCAGCGATTTTTAGTCTTTCTAAACTTTCGCGGTAGCACATTAATACCGTACATTGCAATTACCGGACGCTCAATCATAGCCGCTATGAGAAAACTGCTTCTACTAAACTTCCTCTTACTCTCCCTTACTTATGCACGCGCCCAAGCCACGCGGGAAGTCTCGTCTCCCGACGGCAACATCAAGCTGATCGCCCAGGCAGGCGACCGGCTGCGGTACAGCGTCTATTTCAAAAACCAGCTGATCGTATCGCCCTCGGAAATAGACATGGCTCTTTCGGATGGCAAGAAGCTTTCGGACGGCCTTTCCAGGCCGCAGTTTACAGGAAGAAGTGTCAATGAAACCATTGTTTCGCCGGTACCTGAGAAGCGCACCCATATCCCTGACCGTTATAAAGAGCTGAAAATTAACCTCCCGAATGCCTTCTCCGTCATTTTCAGGGTATATAATGATGGTGTCGCCTACCGCATCGCCACCGCGTTTCCCGGCAACATTACCATCCGCTCCGAAACGGCTGCATTCCGATTTCCGGCCAATCATCCTGTATATTTCCCCGAAGTGGCGCCTCCATCGGGTATGGACATCTACCATACGAGTTTTGAAGAGCCCTACACGGTCAAACCGCTGGAACACATTCATACCAGAAACCTGCTTTTCTCTCCTATTCTCATTGCTCCGAAAGATTCGCCCAAGATCGGCATTACCGAGTCGGACCTGGAAGATTACCCCGGGATGTTCCTGAGCGGCAATGCGGAAAAGGCCCTGTTCGGCCACTTTGCGCCCTACCCCGCGGAAGAAACCGAAACCAAAGAGCTCTATTCTACACGCTATGTGTCCAAACGGGCCGATTTCCTGGCCAAAACCAAGGGAACGCGCGCGTTTCCGTGGCGGGTGCTGATCATTGCACCGGAAGACAAGGATTTACCCGGCAACGACCTGGTATACCGCCTGGCAAGTCCTTCGCGCGTGCCGGATGTGTCGTGGGTAAAGCCTGGCAAAGCTACCGATGAGTGGATTATCACTTCCAATATTTTCAATGTGCCTTTCAAAAGCGGCATTAATACCGCCACTTACAAATACTACATCGATTTCGCCAAACGCTTCGGGTTCGAACGCATTATGATAGACGCCGGTTGGAGCGATAATAACGACCTGTTCAAGATCAATCCGGACATTGATATGGACGAGATCATGGCCTACGCCAAAAGCAAAGGCATTGGCGTGAGCATGTGGACGCTCGCGCTCACACTCGATAAACAGCTGGAACCCGCCCTGGCACAGTTCAGCAAATGGGGTGTCGATTTTATCATGACCGATTTCATCAACCGCGACGACCAGAAAGCCGTGCAGTTTTACTATAAAATAGCGGAAGCCTGCGCGCGGCACCAAATCATGCTGATGTTTCACGGTGCATTCAAACCTGCAGGGTTCAATCGCACATTCCCGCATGCAATCGCACGCGAGGCGGTGCTGGGCTCGGAGTACAATATGTGGAGTGCCAAGGCGACACCGGACCATAATGTGCTGCTCGCATTCATCCGCATGCTTGCCGGCCCGTTGGATTATGAGCCCGGCATGCTCAACAATGCAACGTCCAAAGGTTTCCACGCCATGCCCGAAAACGTGATGTCGCTCACCACCCGCACGCAGCAGCTGGCGATGTTTGTCGTGTACGAAAGCCCGATCCAGTTTTTTGCCGGCAATCCCTCGCAGGGTCTCAACGAACCTGCATTCATGGAGCTGCTCGGAAGTATTCCCACGGTTTGGGATACGACCCGCGTTCTCGACGCACGCCTGGGCGATTACGTCGTCACCGCGCGGAAAAAGGGCTCCGACTGGTTCATCGGCGCGCTCAACGATTCGACGGCGCGGGAACTTATCATTCCGCTCGATTTCCTTCCCGAAGGCAATTTCCAGGCTACCATTTGCGAGGACGGCGCCAATGCCGATCGTTATCCTGCTGACTACCGCATTTCCGAAGCCATGCTTACTTCTAAAAAAACGCTGACACTCAAACTGGCACCCGGTGGGGGATTTATGGCGCGGCTGCGACGACAATAAGCAGCTGGTCTACTATTTGCGCCACTGATCTACAATATTTTGCGAAGCTGACCTGATCCGGTTGTTTTGTTTCGCCGGAGGTCCCACCTCTGCCGTACAAACATTTATTATACCAATCATGTAGTATGTAATGCATAGTACCTAACATTACATAGCTTTGTAAAAACTATTAGCCATGAAAACTTTTGAAGAAGACTTCGGTCACCTGCCATTCCCCGGGCGCTGGCTGGGCGGTATTTCGCTCGTGCTCGCGCCCGCATTGCTGCTCACGGGCGAACTGTTGAAGTTCCGGTTCGATTTCTTTTTCCCAGAGCAACTCAGGGCCTACCAAAGCCACCCGACCCTGATGTTTACAGCTTACAGCCTCTTTCTGGCCGGAAATATCCTGCTTTGGCCTGCCATCGTCACCCTCGCAAACCTGATCGGACGAACCAAGCCGGTGTGGGCGGTTTGGGGCGGCAGCCTGGTGCTGTTCGGGCTTTTTGCGCGCACATTCCATTCGGGGATCAATCACCTGGCGTTTCAGCTGGTTAACATCCTGAGTTTGCCGAAAGCGACGGAAACGGTGGCACAGTCTTACGGCGCATTTCACATTGTTTCTACGCTCTCCGGCGCGATCCTGTTCGGCTGGGCGGTGCTGGCTGTCGTTGCGTGGCTGTCGGGAACGTTGCGGCCGGTGGGCGTGGTGGCGCTGGCGATGATGTCGGCGCTGATGATCGGGGTATTGAAGGGCGGAACCATCATGTCCGTGATTGCGACGTCGTGCCTGTGCATTGCACTTGTGCCCCTGGGCGTGCGCGTACTGGCGCACGGGAGTATGCCCCCTGCCCGGCTGTTTTGGGGCTGGCTGATATTTTCTTCCGCGGTGATCGGTTTATTTTTCTTCCTCGGACAAGCGGGGTGATATTGATACGTAAGCTGGCTCAGGAAGCGTACGTGCGCCCGATTTACGCGCCGCAACCATTTTCCTTCCCCCCTTTCCTCCCTTTACTCCCCTTCCTCCCTTACCCTCCTTCTTCCGACGTCCCCACCAGATCACGAAGCCGGTAACCGGCAGGCTGGCGCATATCAATCCGGCAAAAAAGGTAAGGATCTTACTGGGTAACCCCGCCCAGGCACCCACATGCAAGTCAAAATTCAGGGCGTAGGCTTTCTCGCCGTTGGTCAGCTCCCTAAAAGACCGTGAGCGCAATTTGGCTCCGGTAAACTGGTCGTACTGGCCTTGAATACGGTCGTAGCGGTTGCTCGCGGTCAAATACGTAGAGGCATTCATGGGCAATTTCCCCTTGGCAGGAAAGTTGATCAGGTATCCGTATGCATTGGGCTGGTCGGTTTGCAATGCGGCCAATACCCGGTCGACTGCCTGCACGTCCTTGTTTTGAGTTGTATCTGACAAAACAGCGGGTACCTCCACCAGCTTACCGCCATCGGCGACGGTCTTCACACCTTTTTCGAACCAGTCGAACGCCCACACCAGACCGGTAACCGCACACACGAACAGGATCACGCAAGCATAAAAGCCAAGCACATTATGCAGGTCGTAGTTAACGCGCTTCCATTTAGCATTCCATTTGATTTTGAAGCTCTTATTCCTGCCCGACTTATTCCATTTGGCAGGCCACCATAGTACCAGCCCGGAAATCAGGATCAGCACAAATGCCAGTACCGAGTAGCTCACCACCGCGTGCCCGATCTTTTCACCAAACAGCATCCGCATATGCAGCCCGAGCAGGATGGTGAAGAACTCGTTTTTTGAATCTTCCAGTTTTACCACTTTACCATTATAAGGGTTCACGTAGGCGCGCTGATAATATTTGTAATAATCCCAATGCGAAAACCCCTCTTTATCGACCTTCAATGCGCGAAAAATGTACGTCCTGTCGGGCTCGGAAGATATCTCGACGCGTGTCACGGGCCGCTTCTCTCCCACGGCTTGCTGTGCCGCTGCCAGCAACTGGCTCAGCGGCAGCTTCGGTTTATTTTCAGGTTGGATAAAAAGACGGTCCTGGTAAACCAACGGTTTGATTTCATCGGTAAAAACGTAAATGGCACCAGTAAGACCGAGCACAATAATTACGATCCCGGATGCCAGCCCCAACCAGAGGTGTAAGGTTCCGATAAGCTTGCCAAGGGCTGTCTTTTGCTGAGACATGAATGCAGTTTGGGTTGATAGCAGCCTGAAAAGGCGCCTAAATAGCTCAAAAACGTAGTCCAACGCTTTTGCAGCAAAGAAATAGCCTATTTAGTTTAATTACAAATTATTAGGCCCGACATCCCTCATTATTTTCATTCAAAATAAAAATAGGAAAGCAAACGGGTACCGGAAACTAGCCGGTTGCATCACGATAGCGCCCTGCTTCGGGATTTGTTTAAATTTGCGCGCTGTTCAGCTAATTACCAGACGCTCCCGATGATGAAGCCTGCTTTCTTTTCGAAGTACGAATGGTGGTACCATCTCGCGATGATGCCCGTCTGCTTCGCGCTGGGCAATTATTATCTGCTGGGCGAACGGTACTTTGCGCATTTGCCCACCTTCCTGACGGCTTCCTCGCTGGCATTCGTGCTCTACTGGTCGTCGGTGGTGGTCCTGACGATCGTCATCCGCAGGACGGCAGGCAGCGCAGCCGAAGGGCAGATACTCGAACAAATGCTGAAAATGCTTTGGAAGCTGGCCGCCGCGACGGTATTGCTGATGGTTTTCGATATCTGGATTTACAGTCTGGCACCCGGCCTCGATGTCGGTTTCAGCTGGTCGAAAATATGGCCATTGGCATTGGTTGGCTTGCTTTGCGATGCATTTATCTGCGCATTGCTGGGTTTATTCTATGCATTGCAGCAATGGAAAAATGACCAGGCCGACGACGAGAAACTGGCCCGGCAATCGCTGGAAGTGGAGTTTGATGCATTGAAAGGCCAGGTTAACCCACACTTTTTGTTCAACAGCCTCAATACGCTTTCGTCGCTCATCAGCGCCGATCCTGCACAGGCAGAGGATTTTGTAGAAGACCTCGCGCGCATTTACCGCTACATGCTGCAAGGCGGCCGTACCGAACTGGTACCGCTGCAATCCGAGCTCAGTTTCCTGGAAGTGTACGTCCGGCTGCTGAAAGTCCGGTACCACGACGCCCTCGTGGTACAACTCCCCGAGCGTTGCCCGGCCGACCTGATGATCCCGCCGCTGATGCTGCAAATACTACTCGATAATGCGGTTCAATACAATGTGTTATCGCCCAGCCGCCCGCTGAGCGTTGCGATCACGCTCACCGACGACCGGGCTGTAACGGTTACTAATAATGTACAGATGCGCCACCGCACCCTCGGCACTACCGGCACCGGCTTGCGAGGGCTATCCGCGAAACTGCTGACCTTCACGCCCCGGAAATTGCAAGTCCAAGAAAGCGGCGAAGCATTCTCCGTAACAATCCCGCTCCTACCCGACGCAACTCCGGCACGGGTTCCGGTGTAGCGACAATTCATTCCAATAAAAATACAGTTGATGCAATTTCTGTGCTTGCCGTTACGCGCATTACACTATTTTTGAATCAGCCGCAGTGGAACTGTTTCAGCGAAACTCAGGCAGCCTGTTACAGGCCGCGGCTACCTAACCATGAAGAAAAGAGCATTGTTTGAAAAACTTCCGGACAAAATCCCTTCGGGAAGCGCACCAGCTTACGCCATGGCTGCGTTGGTGTTCCTGTTGTTTTTCGACTATATCACCGTCGGAGCACATGTTTTCGGCGATTTGGGCCTGTTCCTGAAAGCAACATGGCTGAATGGGGCGTTGCTGGCGGCAAGCTATGCCGTGCAGGCACGTGTGGCCCGGTACATCACCGCCCATTACAGCGATTTGCAGAAAACACTCATTCGCGTGGCATTATCCATTTCGGCCTACGCGGTGATTTCGGGCGGATTCGTACTGCTTACGGCCTGGCTTTACATCGACCAACGGTTGTTCGCATCGACGCTGACCGTACACACGCTGGTTATCATCTATATTGTAAACCTGGCCGCCATTGTCCTGATCACCGCCTTGTGGGAGACATTCGATGCCCTCGCGCGCTGGCGGCAACACGAGATCAATACCGAGCGGATGATGAAGGAAAATGTGAATGGACAACTGGAAAGCCTGAAAGCACAGATCAGCCCGCATTTTCTTTTCAATACACTAAACTCCCTTTCCGCATTGATCGGCGAAGACGCTGCGAAAGCCGAGGAGTTTGTGGACGAAATGGCCCGCGTTTACCGGTATCTCCTGCAAACCAACCATTCTTCTGTCGACCAGGGTGATTTCGGGCAGTTAACAACGTTAAAAAAAGAATTGTCGTTTATAGAATCGTACGGGCATCTGCTCAAAACGCGCTATGGCGATGGTATGAAGCTGTACATTCACGTCGAGAAGTGTTTCATGGATAGCCGCATTCCGCCGCTGACATTGCAGCTCCTGGTCGAAAACGCAGTGAAACACAATGTGATCCGCGCCAGCAGGCCGCTCACTATTTTCATACTGAGTACCGTGGACGGCCAGTTGATGGTGCGGAATAATTTGCAGAAGAAAAATCTGACGGCAGGAGCCGAAAACATCGAATCCACGCATGTTGGCCTCACCAACATTGTTACCAAATACCAACTGCTAAGCGAATACCGGCAGGGCCTGCCTCAGCCGGTGATCGAAAGTAATCACGAGTTTTTTACAGTAACCTTACCACTGATTTCCTGAAAGTATGAATGCGCTTATCGTTGAAGATGAAGATTTGTCGGTCCGCCGCCTGAAAAAAATGATCGGGGAAGTAGCGCCGTCGCTGGATGTGGTGGGCGTTACCGACAGCATCGAGCAAACGGTGGAATGGGTGCAGGAAAACCGCGCTGCCGGCAAAGCCGATCCGGACCTGATCTTCCTCGATATCGAGCTATCCGATGGCCAGAGTTTTGAGATTTTCAACCGGATCGAAGTGACGAGCGCGATCATTTTCACCACTTCCTACGATGAATATGCATTGCAGGCATTCAAACACAACAGTATTGATTACCTCCTTAAACCCGTGCATCGTGACGATTTGCAGCGTGCTTTGCAGAAATATGAAAAAATGAAAAGCCAGCCCATCGTCGATCACTCGCTGGCAGGCATCCGGAAGCTGCTGGAAGATTTCAAAAGGGCATCGTCCGTAGAGTACCGGCAGCGCTTCCTCGTGAAGCAGGGGCAAAAAATGCTCTCTATCGAAGTCGGGGAAATCGCCTATTTCTTTACCGACGACCGGTACAGCTTCTTCATGACCGACTCCAACCAGAAAATGCTCGTCGACTACACGCTCGACGAACTCGCCGAATCACTCGATCCCGCCCGTTTTTTCCGTATCAACCGCGGCATGATGGTCACGCATCGCTCGGTCGACAAAATAGATCCCTATTTCGGCAACCGCCTCGCGCTCACGCTGCGTCCCGCGCATAACAAGGAAGTGCTTGTGAGCCGGGAAAAAGTGGGGGATTTTAAGGTGTGGATGGGGAAATAGCCTAACAGGGGCCGGCGTTCTCAAAAAAATATAACATTCGGTTACAACCTTCAACCTGCACATGGAATCAGGATAATAAAACAGTCATGAAAATGAAGAAAACTCGACTATTATTATTCCTCGCCCTGTTCTGTGCGGCCTGTACCGAACAACCCGAAGAACCGCTCATCATCATCGACCCACTTGATGAACCCAGGATCAGGGCCGCCCATTTCTACCTGACCGACCAATCGTATTACAGGGTGGAGTATAAATACAATCATCTGCTCGAAAAGGAGGTGTACCTCAAAGAAAACGGAGATCCGCTATCGGTTACCACCTATAAGTACGACAATTACCGGCTGATAGAACAACAATTGGATACCGATCCCAAAGCCGGAAAATTTACATTCCAGTACAATGCCGACACCCTGATTTCAGCAGAATACAAGGATTCGGCGGCCAAGCCCCAAAATTTCACCAGGACGTATTCCTACCCGGATGAAAACACCGTGCGGATAGTCGAAAAAGACGTGGTGACAAAGAAGGAGCAGCACATTTACCTCTACATAGAAAGTGACAACATTGTGAGAACCAAAACACTTGACCCGGTTACGGATCGGGTTATAGAGGAAAATCAGTTCGAATACGACGAACATCCGAATCCTTACTTCTCGTTAACAGGCAAAACTAGCCTTCCGATGTTCCGCTCACAGCGCAATGTGACCGTCATGCGGACGCTATTCCGAAATGGGGAGTCGGTTAATTCGGAGATCAGGTATGCGTACGAATACAAAGGCCAGTGGCCCGTCAAAAGATACCAGTTACTGACCAACGGCAAAAAGCTGCTCGAACAGGAGTACTTTTATGAATAGTGCTCAAACTTTCAGCACCAGCCTGTCTTCGAGCGCCGCGTTCACGCCTGGTTCAGCGCGTCGCTCGTGCGGGAGCGTGTAGAACTCCACCGTGATCGTAATGCCGTCGGCAGTTCTTTCCAGAAGCACTTTCAGGAAGCCGTGCTTCGTATCGCAGCTATTTTCGAGGTTGACGCCTTCAAATTCAGGCAGGTCGCTATCGAAGCGGTAATCGCTGGTGTAAGCCACCGGGTGCAGCTCGTCGTAGCCGCCGCTGCCCGCCACGATGAATGGCAACACACGGCCATTCCTATTACGGCCGCTTTTGTAATGCCGGCTGAAACGCTGGTAATTATGCACGTGCCCGCTGAAAACGATGTCGGGGTAAATGCCTGTCTCTTCGAAAACACCTTCCAGCAGTTCGATCATCGGCATGCTCGAACCATGGTTGATATCCGCCGAATAGGGCGAGTGGTGCAGGCAAAGGATTACCGCTTTGTCGGGCCGCTCGCGGTCGGCGCGTCGGAGTTCGTCGACCAGCCATTCGCGCTGCTCGTCGGTCACCACACCGAACTTCGGAACGTTGCTGTACATCCCGATGATGTTTGCCAATGGCGTGAGAAGCGTCCAATAAACATTAGGCTGCATCATGCTCTTGCGTTCGGCATCACCGCTGAAAGAAACGGTACGCCGTCCGGTATCGCAAAAAACTGCCGTAAAAGCATCCAGGCTATTGTATCGAACGCGGCTGTCGGGGTTAATGTCGCTGTCGTGGTTACCCGGGATCGCGAAAATCGGGCCGGGATATTGCTGGTACGGATCAAAAAACTGACGCTGGTACTGGCTGGCCTCACCGAAATTGTAGACCACGTCGCCCAGGTGGAACAAAAACTGGGGCTCGTACCCGGTTTTCTCCGTCGCCTCAAACTGCTTCACCATCTCTCCCACCACCAGTTTCTGAAAATCAGGCGTACGGATACTCCCGGTATCGCCTACCATATGGAAAGCCAGTTTGTTCTGGTCGGGTACCGGGTCAACCGATTCAAGATCTAAATGATAAGGGTATTTTCCGGACGGTTTCGGGGCAGGCTGGTACTTGAATGTATCGTCGGGAACGTCTCTTTTGAAAACGGGTTTGGAGAATTTCTTGGAAAAATCTGATTTCATTACGGATGGCTGCCATTTATCAGCCTTTTGGTATCAACTTAATGGCAAGCTAGTAAAAAAGGAGCTTGGAAGGGTAAATTTTGCATTAAATCAGCCTGCCTACCGCAGGGATCTTGCTTGTTCTACCCCTCCGAGCTTAATGGATAGACGAAATCCCTCAATTACAACCTAACCTCATGATCACTAATCCGCGTCGGGAACTTCGAAGTGACGTTTACCGGGGCCGCCGGCGCGTAGATGGTGCTGCGGCCCTCGAGGGTCATTTTGCCGGAGGTTTCCAGGGTTACAAATGCGTAGAGCGGATCTTTATAATAGTAAGCGCCGCTTTGGGTGTAGACGTAGGTGGCGCTGTTGATCATGAAATAATGGACGCCGTTGCGCTCGCCATAGCGGTCGTCGTGGTCGTGGCCCATGAAAACGGCACATACTTTGGCAGGGCTGCCGGTCTGCACCGCCTTGAAATTGACGTCGTCGAAAATCTTTAAAATGTCACCGGCATTGCCGATTTCGTCGTGGAAGTCGGACAGGTAAACGGGCTGGTGCATAAATACGATGACCGGTAGCTTGTTGCCCAACAAGTCACTGCGCAGCCAGTCAAGCTGTTCCTGGTCGGTGAAGCTGCGTTTGGGCGAGGGAAGTTTGCCCCAGTTGGACGTGTCGTAATGCGTGAGGCGGCCGTCGTCTTCTTTCAGGAAATTGCGGTCCATAACCACGAAATGGAAGCCGCCCTGGTCGTAGGAGTAATATCGATGCGGCATGCCCCAGAACTGCATGATCGTATCCTTACTGCAATAATCCATGTCGTGGTTGCCGAGCACGTGGTATTTGGGGCCTTTGAAGCGGTTCCATTGCTCCATAATGCCTTCGGAGCGGGTATGCCGGCAAAAGTCGCCGCATTGGATGATAAAATCCGGGCTGGATTTGACGACATCATCCATAAAACCGCTCAGCCGCTTTACTTCGTCCTGCCCGAATTGCAAATGATGCAGGTCGGAGATCATCCCGAAACGGATTTTTCGCGCACGACCGCTGTCCGCAACCGGGATCGAATACGAGTTCTGGTAAATAGCGACGCTCCCCGCCGCTACGCCCAGATTTTTGAGAAATTCCCTTCTTTGCATTATTTAAAAACCGTTTTAACCACCTCCCCCACCGGGTGGTTAGCCGTAAACTTGAAACCCATCAGCTGCGCAACAGTTTGGGCAAACTGGTCCTGGTATACCTGCGACTGGCTTTTCATTTCGCCGCTCGACGGGGTATCCGGGCCTATAATCGCCATCCACGTTTCGTTGGAACCCGGCGCCGAAGTCCCGTGGCTCGTCCAACGGTCGCCGAGGCCGCGGCCATGGTCGGGGTAAATGATAATGGTGGTTTTATCCTTATAGAACGGATCGGCCTGCATGTAGTTCCAGAGGCTTCCCACCATCGCATCGACGTAATGCGCGCCGTCGAGGAACGAGTCGTATTGGCCATGGTGACCGAACTCGTCCATATCCGCGAAGTCGATATGCACCACGCGCGGGTGGTTGGCTTCGATGTACGAGCGCGTCAATGCATAGGTATGGGCATCGAAGCGCACCGTTTTACCGAAGTACTCAGGCAGGTAATTTTGCAATTCATTAGCCAGTTTCTGGGCCTCGGTGAGGTTGTTCCCTTTCACTTTTTCACCGGGGATATTCACCAGCATGCCATTGCGGTCGCGGTTGAGAATGCGGGAAAGTGCATCCCACGAGGCGAATGTGACCACTTTACCTTCGATGCCCTTTTGCTTGTTGAAGAATTCGAGCACATTCTCGTTCGGGTTATTCGGGTAGTCGTTGCTGTTGACTTTCTCGTCGTAATACCCGCAAAGCGTTTCGCTCCGGCCCGGGTAGGAAAACCAGTATTTGTTGCGCACGTTCATCAGATTGCCCAGGTCGCGGTTACCGTAAAGCTGCCCATGTTTTGAAATGGTGTTCCAAAAGAAAGGCATCAGCTTGGTACGGCGTTCGGCGACGGTTTTGCCCCAATACTTCGCGCTCATCGCTGCGGAATCCTGCTGGCGGTATTTTTTGGAATAAAACAAAACCGAATCCGCGCCGCGGAAGATCTCCTGCCAGCGACAGCCGTCTACGGAGATCATGACCACATTTTTCGTTTTGGTTTGGGCGGTGGTTACAGTGCTCAGGGCTACTGTGCATAGGGCCGCCAGGATCGGGGTGAGTACAAAGGTTTTCATAATGTTAAGGTTAAGAGTCCAGAAAAGTAAAAACTTCCTCCGGACGGATGATCCGGAGGAAGGGTAAATTTTATTTAACAAGCCACATCACGCCATTCTGGGTGTCGGCCCCATTGAACTGCGTTTTGAGCGAGGCTTTCACATTCACCTCATTGGTCGTATATTCCGAGGTCGGGTAAGCCCAGCGGACGGGGATCTGGTTGTTATTCGCATTGGATTGCCCTATATCGAATGCGGGGATGCCCGTTCGGCGGTAGTTGTAGAACGCCTGGCGCCCCGAGTTTTCAAAGAATGCCATGTACTTCTGTTCGAGTATCTTCTGCAAACCTTTTTCGGTATTACCGGGGTACGGGTTCGCCGCCAGGAACTTATCAATTTCCGATTGGGAGATGTTGTAAAACTTCATCGATTCGGTAACGCCTTTGCTGTAATAATCAGCCGCATTACCCGCAAGCCAACCGCGATTGATCCCCTCTGCAATGCTGAAATTCACTTCGTGCGCACCCAGCTGGATCGCCGGTACACCAGCCGCAGACGCTTCCCAGTAATCGAAATTGATCATCGAGAGCAACCCTTTTCCCGCTTCTTCAAGTAGCGTCGATTGCAAGTCGCCGGTTTTGCCGCCGCCATAGCGCAGATACGCATCCGCGTTGCCTTTCAAAGCCTCGGCGGGCAATGCCACCACCAGCAGGCGCGGGTCGCGGGTGGTTTTGGCGATATTTACAAATGTAGCGCCGAGGGTATTGCGCTTGTCGTTTTTCACCACTACCCCATTGCTCGGCCAAAGCGGGTAAGTATTGATGGTGTTGTAAACAACCTGGAAGTTGTCCGCATTGGTCGTAATGAGCGGATATTTAGCCGGGTCATTCACGATCGCTGCAAACTGTTGCTTCACGTTCAGATCGGGGGTATCGTCGGCACGCTTGCTGAGGCTGATGAGCACACGCAGGCGGTACGAGTTGATCAGTTTCTGCCATTTGGAGAGGTCGCCGCCGTACAGGTAGTCGCCCGAAATAGCCGGTTTTTTCGCGATAAGCGCGGGCATTTCGGCATTGGCTTCATCCAGCCATTTCAAAACCTGGATGTAGATGTCCTTCTGGCTGTCATATTTAGGCTTGAAGACCTCGTCGCTCACGCCTTTGATCGCCTCCGACATCGGTACATCGCCGAACATCTCGGTGGCACGACTATAAAAATACGCCTTGAAAAACTTCGCAAGCGTGAGGTAATGCGCACCCACTTCACCGGTTTTGGTGGCTTCGATTTCCATGCGGCTCACATTGCGGAGCGAGTTGTAGAAAACATCGTAGGAGCCTGTCGTCCAGCCGTATGCCTGGCCATCGTAGTACGCCTCGTTCTGCGTCATGAACTGGTTATGACGGTGGTCGGCACTCCATGGCGAATCCCAGGTATTGCTCAGAATCCCCGTAAGGATAAGATCCGCGGATGGGTTGGTGATAGCACCCGGGTCCTTTTGCAGCGTATCGATATCCTGACAACTTCCCAGGCCGAGCGCCAGCGACAATATCATGTATTTGATCTTTTTCATTGGTAATTCCGGTTAGAAAGTCACATTCAAATTGGCCCCGAAGCTCTTCACAGACGGCGTCTGGAAGCTGGTAGTCGTGCCGGTAAACTGGTCGAGGTCGATGTTTTTGGTATATTTCCCTGTAAAATACAGCAGGTTGCGTCCCACGAGCGATAGGCTGGCCGCTGATGCAAAACGCGTTTTGGAAAGCAGTTTCGCAGGGAAATTGTAGGTCAGTACCACTTCACGCAGTTTTACGTAAGTACGGTTCTTGGCAGCGATGTAATTAGACTGGTAGTAATTCGTCGCCCAGGCCTGCCAAAGCACGGGCACATCGTTCGGCGCAAATTCGCGGGTGTCCGAGATCACGTTCCCGTCCTGATCGGTGTTCAGCTGCCCTTTCACGATCCGCTTTCCGGAGGTCATCACAGAGCCCTTGTAGTCGGCATTGTCGCGGTTTTGCCAGTCTTTCAAGCGGTAGTCATTCGCCGATTCCGGTGCAGTACCGCTACCGAACTGTTTGGTATACATATAATTATTAACCTTCCCGCCAAAGCGGCCATCCACCTGGAAACTCAGCGTGAACGACTTGTGCGTGAATGTGTTGTTGATTCCCGCAGTGAATTTGTTGTCGTAATATCCGATTTTGGAGTTGTAGGGATTGTAAGCGGGCATTCCGTTCGAACCGACGATGATGTTACCGGTCTCGTCACGCTGGAAATCTTTGATATAATAGGCATCATCGCGCTCTCCTACGTGGATGTTGCCATTCCGCTGCTGCACACCGTCGATCTTATCAAGCCATTTGTGGTTCAGCGACCAGTTTCCCGATACATTCCAGGTAAGGTTTTCGTTCTTCACAACCGTTCCGTCCACGCCCAGTTCAATCCCCTTGCGTACGTAGGTGAACGCATTACGCTGCACGCCCGACACACCTGAGGTTACGGATGTAGGTACGCTCACGATACCCGGGCCTTCCACATTCCGGAACACCGCCGCGTCAAAGCCGAGCCTGTTATGCAGAAAACGCATTTCCAAACCGAGTTCGAAGGTTTTCACGCGGGCCGCTTGCAGGTTATCGCTGTAAAGCGTGCCGGTGTAGCTCACGCCGGTGTACGAGTTGTTCCAGGGTGCGGAGCTCGTGTAGGTCGGGAGCAATTTGTAAATATCATATGGGGCATTCTCATCTACGAAATCACTCGCTACGTTGGCATAGGCACCGCGTACTTTCGCAAATGAAATGGCCTGCGGCAGATCGATCACCTCCGAAAGCACCGCGCTCAACGAAGCCGACGGATAAAAATAGGTATTGTTCTTCTTAGGCATCGTGCTCGAACGGTCGGCCCGGCCGGTAAGGCTCAGAAAGAGGAAGTCTTTGTAATCCATATCCACAAAACCATAAACACTTCCTACCCAGCGCTTGGCGTAGTCGTTGGTCGATGTAGAAGGCTGAACGGAGTTCGAAAGATCGTACACACCCGGCACGAGCAAACCTTTGGTGGTCTTACCCGTGAGCGAAGTTACTTTCACCGAGCGGAGGTTACCGTACAACGAGGCATTCAACCCGAAATCCTGCCCGAAACGGTTCTCGTATTTCAAAGAAGTTTCGGTATTATTCTCCCAGAAACTGTCGTATGTTTCGGAATAGCCGCCGGCCTGGTTCGGGAAGCCGAAATTGTAGAGGTTCGACGAAATCGGCGCACGTGTGCTGCGGTTGCGATTCCAGGTGCTCACGTTGGTACGGGCATTGAATGTCAGCTTGTCGCTGATTTTATAGTTCATCTGCGCAAAACCGTACACATCGTTTTTATAGTAGGTTTTCAATGCCTCGTAGGCGGTCATCCAGGGATTGTCGTAAATGGTATATTCCCGGTTGTACTGCTGTGCATTCTCCTTGCCGGGCTGCCAGTAGTTACGCAGGTCGTTCACATCGTAATCCACACCGCCCCACACGGTAAATATGTAAATGGGGCTTGCGGGACCGTAATCGAGCGTCGGGTAATTGGGCGAGTACTGGCGGTTGTAGTTGATGCTCGCGTCGAAGCGCAGCTTTTTGCCTGCATTAATTCCTCCCGAAATGTTCACGTTGGTACCGCCGAGTTTGGTATTCGGCATCTGGCCGCGCTGGAATGTCTGCGAAAGCGAGAGGCGGAAATCGCCGAACTCGTTTTTGCTCGAAATAGCCAGGTTGTTGGTACTGAGCAAGCCGTTCCGAAGGAAGTTGGTGAGATTGTTCTTACCCCTCGCAAGCCAGGGAATAGGCACCAGTTCGCCGGTTTTGGGGTCCTTGGGGCTGTTGTATTGGGTGATCAGCTGCCCTTCGAAACGCGGGCCCCAGATATTGTAGTCATTGTCGTTGATCCCACCGCCGCGACCGTCCTTGAACGCGTATTCGTAATCGCTACCCGGGCCGTACTCCGTCTGGTATTTGGGGATTGCATTAAATCCGGTCTGCAACTGGGTACTCGAGTTGAAATCGACGGTAAAGCCTTTTTTAGCGCCGCTGCCTTTTTTTGTGGTGATGATGATCGCTCCGTTCTGGCCGCGGTTACCGTACAATGCTGCTGCACTGGCTCCTTTCAGTACCGAATAGGTCTCGATGTCGTCCGGACTCAGGTTCCAGGAATCGGTATTCATCGGCACACCGTCGACCACATACAATACCCTGTCGCGGCCGCGCAGGGTAACCTGCGGGCTGGAAAGCAAATCGGGGCTCTGCGCGATGGTGAGGCCGGCCACTTTACCCGTCAGCGAGCTGATTGCATTTGGTTCACGGGCTTTCACCATGGTAGCGCCTCTCACTTCGGACACCGAATAACCTACCGCTTTTTTCTCCTTTTTAATACCCAAAGCCGTGACGACCACCTCATTGAGCTGCCGCTGGTCGGCCGTCAATGCAATGTCGATCACCGTTCTGTTCCCTACCGCCAGTTCCTGCGAAACGAAGCCGAGGAACGAAAATACCAACGTATCCTTCTCACTATCAACCCGCAACACATACTTCCCGGTAGCATCGGTCACCGTCCCGCGCGACGTTCCCTTGATGAGGATATTCACGCCAACAAGCCCTTCCTTGCCTGCACCTTCGGTTACCTTACCACTGATGGTCCGTTCATTTTCGGCGGCATTAATTGTCGAACGCACAAGTTTATACGTACGCTCCTCACCAAGGGCATTTCCCGGCACGGGCATAGCTGCATGGGCGTGCACTTCACGCGGAAGCACCGCCGAGAGCCCCAGGCACAGCGTGAGCGCAACGGACCAGCACCCGCCGGGGCGCTTCCGCTCTAAAAACGTAATCTTTTTTTTCATAAGTGATTGTTAATTAGCTGGTATTTCAAAGTCAAAAGGGTTCCATCAAAAGCCGAAAGGCCTTCTTGCAAATGTGCACGCGGAAAATGCGGGCAAAGCGCTGCACTGGCACCAGACAGCCGGGCGCCCAGGTACGATCGCCGGACACACCAGTCCCGGTAAACGGTGTTCATTCAAAAACAAAAGTTCGCGGTCAATTCATGTACAATCTGGATTGTGAACAAATACTAAACAGTCTTTGATTATCACTACTTCGAAATATGATATGGCTAAAACCTAAAAGTAAAGTATAATTAAACAATTTAAAAGTATTTATCAGAATTTATCTCAAAATACTCCATTTTGTGCTCGACCACATCTTCGCAAGTTTACAAATACTCTATATTTAGATCCTGCGGTACAAAGATATTTTAGACTTCTCAGAAACAATTTATCTCAATGTTAATTAATATTTAACTTTTGAAGCACTAGCCTTCCCTGCCTGTTACCGGCCTGGCAAGCGGCGGCCTCTTTGCCGACGGGTGTTAAGTATTTGAGAACAAATCAAAACTTCTCATTTACCTAATAATGGCTTAACACCACGAAAGCATCTTTGCGGCACTTATGAAGATATTCCGCAACATACTGCTCGTTTTTTGCTCGTGGGTACTCTGGCTACTCGTGTCCCAGTTCTTCTTCTGCCCTCGCTTTCAGTTCAATGACCCAATTCCCTTTGAAGGTCCCCTCCTCTACAATCCTTACGATTCAATCAACAGCTCGCACTGGGTCAAAAGTAATTTCCACGCGCATGCACATGCATGGGAAGGCGTCACCAACGGGCATGGGACCGCAGCAGACATCCATAAAGCCTACAAGGCGCTGCATTACGGCGTGCATTGCGTATCCAACTATCATCATATAGATACGACCCATTCCACGCATGCCAATTATCTTTCGGCGTACGAACACGGATATAACATCCGGAAAACACACCAGCTAGTCCTTGGAAGCACAGAGGTGCAATGGCTGGATTATCTTTTCCCGCAGACCGCGCACAACAAGCAGCACATACTGAGCCACCTCTCCGGACCCGACAATGTACTGATCCTCAACCATCCGGCACTGAAAAACGGCTACACCGCCGAAGACCTCGCCCAACTCACGGATTACGATTGCATGGAGGTATTGAATCCGTCCGTTACCTCTACGCCTCAATGGGACGCGGCATTATCGGCCGGTAAGCGGGTATTTATAGTTGGCGACGACGATATCCACAACGTGATTTCAAAAGAACGGCTCGGCACACGATGTACTTTCGTAAATATCAGGAACAATTCGGCACGCGAGGTGATCCATGCATTGAAAACCGGGCGGAGCTACGGGGTAGTCGTCGGCGAAAACCAGTCACACGATGCTATTCCACAACTCCAAAGCCTGACCGTACGCCATGACACGATCCAGGCCCTGATGACGCAGACCGCCAACGAAGTGACCATCACCGGCCAGAACGGCAAGGTACTCGCGCTCGCCCGCCACACCGACCGCGTCAGCTACCGCATCACGCCCGACGACCGCTACGCCCGCGTGACGTTCAAGTACGCGAACGGCACGGAGATTTTACTGAACCCCGTGTTTTTCACCCCTAAAAACGGCTATCAGCCGACACCGGTTTATGAGAATTTCAATGAAACCATGTTTTTTCGGAGTATCGGCACCTGTATTCTGGGCGGCTGGCTGCTGTTCGTGGCGCGCCTGATCACCGGCCAGCGGCCGCAACGCTACGGACGGCGTAGGCTCTCATGGCGATAGAATACGTTCAGAAACATCCGCTAGCCGTGCTGGTGATCGTTTTTACGACCATCCGGCTCCTCATAGCCAACCTCATCAACCTCGGCAACGACGAAGTTTATTACTTCACCTACGCTGTGCTGCCCGATTGGAACCATTTCGACCACCCACCGCTGGTCGGGATTTTTATCCGCATTTTCACGTTCAACCTCCATTGCAACCAGGAAGTATTCGTGCGGATGCCCGGCATCGTAGCGGCGGCTGTTAATACCTGCCTGATCGCCCGTTGCGGCACGCTGATCAAAAACCGAAACACCGGCCTGATCGCCGCGGTGCTCTACAACACTTCCGTGTACACCTGTATTCTTTCCGGCATCTTCATTCTTCCGGATTCGGTGCAGCTCCTGTTCTGGCTGGTTGCCTTGTATGTCATGCTACGGTGTATCAAGGCCACCAATCCGGCCGCTATACGCCGGTACCTGCTGCTGACGGGCGTCTGGATTGGCTTGGCGACGATGAGTAAGGTGCACGGCGTGTTCCTCTGGTTCGGCTTTATAGGCTTTATTGTTTTCGATCGCCGTGGCTTACTCAAAAGTCCTTATTTATATGTATCCATTGCCATTACCGCATTGCTGGTATCGCCGATTTTATTCTGGAATATCGGCAACGACTTCATTACCTGGCGGTTCCATAGCGAACGCGTGGTGATCAACCATAGCGGCATCGATGTCAAATCGTTTTTTCGGACTACTATCGGTCAGGTTTTGTATGCCAATCCCTTCCAGGTCGCCATATTCCTATTCACCGGCAGAATGGTCGTACGCGGGCTTTCCGTGGCCGACGCGGCGTCGGTCGCATTGCTCTATTGGTGCAGTCTGCCTATCATCGTCTGCACCACGCTGGTTTCACTTTTTCGCGACACGTTACCGCACTGGAGCGGACCTGGGTTCGTCGGCCTCATGCTCATCGGGGCGGCGTGGGCCGACCACTTCATCTCCCAGGGCATTAACACCCTTCCAAAAAAACTGCTGCACGGCTCCGTGGGACTCATTTTGTTTATATTCACCATTGGCCCCATCCTTATCCGGTCCTACCCTGGCACAATGAGCCCCAAACCCTTCCCGCATACCGGGACAGGTGATGCCACTTTGGACATTACCGGCTGGGAACAACTATTACCGGCATTTGAAAAGCTCCGCAACGACGATATTGCCAGCGGCCGAATGCAGCCCGACGCGCCGATGGTCGTGCATAAATGGTTTCCGGGTTCGCACATCTATTATCATGTTGCATACCCCCTCGGCATGCGCACCGTGGGCGTCGGACACCTGGAAGACCTGCATCAGTTTGCCTGGCTCAACCAGTTGTACGGGCCTGCTGCTCCCGGCACCGACGCATGGTACATTACCCCTTCCAACAATTTCAGCGACCCTGCCGAGCAATTTGCCGGGCAATTCGAACGCTTCGAAAAAGCCGGAACCATCACACAAAGGCGCAACGGACAAGTAGCACGCTACTGGTTTGTTTACCGGCTTAGAAATGCTCGTTGAAATTTAGGGCGACTGACTGCCCGCGACCGACCGCCGACCATAGGGCCTCCGGCCCGACCATAGACAATGGACCGTAGATCGCAGCCATGGCGACCGCCGACAATAAGGCCTCCCGAACATGCCTCATGCTTCGGAACAGGACACCCCATCCGGGGTGAAACATCCAGCCGGGCTGCATTGTTATAACCAGGGAGCCCCTCCGGGGCGACTCTTGCAATGACAGATGGTCTATGGCCGGGCCACAGGCCACATGACCGGCGGTCAGCCGTCGGCCATCCATAATCGCCCCCCCATAGTCGATGGTCCGTGGTCGGGGACGCAGGCCCCATGGTCGGCAGTCGGCGGTCGACGAAAAAAAACATCCCCCCATACAACCATTTCCCGATCTTGCGGCCTCTTTGATACGAATACGCTAAAAATCCCCGCATGACTTCGGAAGCCGATTTGATTACTGGTTGCCTTTTAAATGACCGTATTGCCCAGCGACAGCTGTACGACCGCTATAAAAAAGCGATGTACACCCTCGCCTACCGCATTACCGGTGATTTCGACGATGCCAACGACGTCTTGCAGGACTCATTTCTGGAAGTATTCAAGCATTTGAACCAGTTCCGCGGCGAGTCGACGCTCGGTGCGTGGGTCAAACAGATCGTCGTCCGGAAATCGACGAAGAAGAAACGGCTGGTAATCTGGCAAAATGTGGATGATTATACAGGCGAAGGAATCGACTGGGGCGAATCGGAGATCAATGCGGCGCACCTTGAAACAGCGGTTTTATCACTGCCTGACGGCTTCCGGACCATTTTTGTACTTGCCGAAGTGGAGGGCTACACGCACAGGGAAATCGCGGAGATGCTTCGTATATCGGAAGGCACCTCGAAATCACAATTGTTTCACGCCAAAAGAAAGCTCCGCGCGATGCTTTCGGCGAACTGACCTCGATTTTAATGGAAAAGAACCATATAAACCTGCAAAATGCCATCCGACGCTTCCCGGCCTACGAACCCGGGGACGAAGTTTGGAATGCGATTGATGAAAACCTGCTGGCGCAACCACTTCGCCAGGCACTTTCTGAAATGCCCTCCTACGAGCCAGACGACAAACTTTGGGACTTGATCGACCGCAAAAATACACGGCAGCAACGCTGGAAATGGGGATATGCAGCGGCAATGCTGCTGATGGCGGCCGGCATAGCCTGGCTGATGCTGCCGGCAAGCCCGGCGGGCATTGCGTACTCGCAGGAAACCGTCGACCAGCGGCTGCAAATGGATGCCGGGTTGAAGACCGATCAGCAATACCACCTCCTGAAAACCTATTGTGAGACGGAGACGCTGGTTTGCAAGAGTACCGAATACCGGTCGCTGCAACAGGAATACGAGCGGCTCAGCTCGGCATCGGAGCAACTCGTCCAGGCGATCGGCGACTACAACACCGAGCCGGCCCTCCTGAGACAATACAATGAAATTGAAAGACAAAAAACGGACATTCTGAATGCAATGGCCAAGATGATTTAAGCACCATAACAATGAAAACGTATCTCAAAAATATCCGAAAATTAACCCTGCCCCTGCTGCTTGCGTGGGCGCTCGGAGGCCTGCCTGTGTATGCGCAGGGGAAATTGCAGGTTGCCACCAAAAGAATCGAAAAGACGGTGAGCGCGCCCACCGTACGGACGCTGTACATCAGCGCCGAAAAAGCCGACATAGAAATCGTGACCTGGGACAATTCCGATATTGCCGTGGTGATGGAGCTCTCGGCCCGCCACCCGGATCGCGCCACTGCCACGCAGGATCTTTCCAAACTGCAGTATATCGCCGACCGTAATGGAAAGGATTATTTCCTGCGTAATTATATTGTATTAAAAGATGGGGAAAGTAAGCCCGTTTCGAACCTAAAAGCGCGATACACGATCCATTTGCCCGCATCATGCGCTGTCGATCTCAAAAATTCGTTCGGCACCATCACCCTGCGCGGCCTGACTAACCAACTGAACCTCAAAGCGGATTTCTGCACAACTAACCTGACTGGATTGAGCGGCAAAGGTGCCCTGCAAACGACATTCGGTGAGCTTTCGGGCAACGAACTGGCAGGGACATTCACCTTTGCGAGCGACCACACCAACGTCCGTCTGGAACAGATCGCAGGGGCCATTCGGATCGATGCCGCATACGGGAACGTCGAGATCTTCCCGACTGTGGGCCTCACCAGCCTGGGAATCCATTCCAAAAAGGCCGAAGTAACGCTCCTGACAAAGAACTGGCAGCATTTCGACTACACCATCAACGGCGCCTACGCCACTATGAAACTGCCGAACGGCTTTAAATGGAAACGCAATACCACCGATTTCAAAGAAGCATTTTTCTCCCGCAACCAACTCGCCAGCGTCGACATCAACGCCGAGTTCGGAAGGGTCACGATTAAATAAAACGGGTGCTTTAACTATTAGCCATGAAAGTAAAATAACCCTCCTCAATAACTATTTAAAACGCTGAAAATCAATAAACTATCGATAACACGTTTACTGCTTTAAACCTCACCCCCAAACTGTTATTTGATGCAAAAAGGCGTATTGTTCGTCCTGCTCCTGCTGCTTTCACCCTCAGCATATACGCAGGATTCCGTGAGCGTATCCTATTCCGAAGAAACCGACACGCTGGTAAAACAGCGTTTCCTGGACCGGTACGAGAACGTATTTATGACCAAAGTGCCGACGAGGCATATGTTTAAGATCGGGTTGTCGCAATACTACCAGGCCAAGGCCTTTGCATTGTCGGACGACCGCACGATCAACAGCACATCGTTGCACTTAGGCTATGAATTTAAATTTTTGCCGGCATTTTCGATCTCACTTTCAGGCCACATTCCCTATTATGATCTACGGACACCGTTTCGGGAGTCATTTCAAAACACCGTTCTGGACGCTCAGCTACGCTGGTTTATGAATATGGGAAGACGAATCAGGAAGGGTAAAAGTGCCAACAATTTCAGCGGCAACTATCTCGCGGTGTTTTACAATATGCCCAGTACCATGCAGGATGATCCGCGGATCGGGTTGAAACTGGGATTTCAGAGAAGGTTCCTGAATTTCGGGTTTATGGATTTCGCCATTGCATTGGAGCAAGGAACGCCGTTTTTTCATTACGGTGCATTCTACAACTGGGACCTTTCTACGCAGGCGAGTTTTGGCTTGGCATTCGGCGACTGGAAAAAAGCCGCCATTGGCCCGCTATGTGACGTTTTTCTTTGTGATGAGCATCTTTCCAACCAATGGAAAATACGGTTACCCGAACTCACGCTCGGAAGGTACATGGTCAGAATCCGCACTGCCATTGCCTTTGAACAGAAGATCGGCACTTCTCCGTTCAGTGTTAATTTCCAATTGAATGCAGACCAAGTGACGGTTTCAACGACATCAGAAATCCCGAATCTGCTGCGAGGTTCCGCTATGTGATGTCCAGATCGAAAGAAAAGGCAGTCAGTTTGTCCGTCCAGCCCCGGTATTATTTCCTTAGCAAAATGCAGAAATTGAGGGGCAAAGGTGGTCACGGTTTCTCAGGGCCTTATACCGGCGTTAACACCGCATATGTGTATTACAAAGGCAACCACCGTTTTTTCGGTTACACGATCGACCACGTCGACCGGGAGACGAACAGTATACAAGCCGGCCCATTGCTCGGTTACCAGTTAAGGGTTTTCCGGCACGGTTATGTCGATTGCAACACTTCTTACAATTTCAAGGAATATTTAGGCAACACCGAAACCGATTTTGGTTTCACAACGAACATCACGGTAGGCCTGGCTTTCTGACGCTCCCCTGACAAATAATTTCACGAAACAACAATCCCATGACACGCGCTGCGAAAACCTGGGTTGGCATCGCTTTGCCTGTTATTATCGCTTTGTCGCTCCTGATCCGGCAGAGAATCGTGCACAGGCCGGCACAAAGTGACTTGCACGGAAAGTACCGGGACACCCGGATCGAGATCGGACAACAGCTTACGAGGCTCAGACGTGAATTTGGGACAAAACAATTGCAGCACGCTCAAAACACAACGCTTGAAATAAGAAAGCTCTGGAACGACCGTGACATGCTCTATTACATCATCAATGGCAAAAAAGGTACTTTTCAGTCAGATAGCCTTGTTAAACTCGAACAGCTTATTGACGGTCCAGCCCCATTTATGAACGTACTTAAAGAGATCGAGCGAATTGAACAAATCAATGATACCGACTAGCCATCTACGCCATGAAAAACACACGCAAGACTATCCAGCCATTGCAAAATGCAAAACAATACCTGACAAAACTGACCTTTCTGACGCTTGTGATACTTGTCACTTCCTGCGACCAGTTCGAATTCAGCCCCAACCAATCCTTCGATCATTCCAGTCCTTCCAACCTGAATGCACAAAACCTTGCCCTACTTCGCCAGAACGCGGAAGATGATACCGTTACCATCGTGTTTGCAGGCGATACCCAGCGGTGGTATGATGAACAGGAGCGGTTTGTGAAGAAGGTTAACAGCCTCAAAAACGTCGACCTGGTACTGCTCGCCGGCGACATTTCCGATTTTGGCTTATTGCAGGAATTCAAATGGGTGCACAAGCGGCTTTCCGCACTGCGGGTTCCCTACTTCGGTGTTATCGGCAACCATGATATGGTAGCGAACGGCAGGCAGATCTTCCAGCAGATGTTCGGGCCGCTCAACTACTCGTTCGTGTACGGGGGCATCAAATTCATCGCCCACAATACCAATGGGCTTGAAGCGCCCGACGAGCATATACCCGACATGGGTTGGCTCGCACGCGAATTGCAAAATACCGAGAAAGCCGACTACCTTATCACCGTTTCGCACGTGCCGCCGTTCAATGCGGTGGAGTTCGGGACTGAATCGGTGAAGCCTTATACCGACCTGCTGCAAAACACGCCCAACTTGCTGCTCTCCCTGCACGGCCACGTTCATCAGCACCAGGATTTTTATCCATTTGGAGACAAAGTGCATTACATGACCAGTTTTTCCTTCGGGCAGAGCGCTTTTGTGCTGCTCCAAATCTCCAAGGGTAAGGTACTGAAATCCATCATCGACTACTAATTATGAAAAGAATCCTCCAATGGGCAGCGCTTCTGGCAACGGGAGCAGCCGGCACTTCCTATGCCCAATTCGTAAAAAAACTGGCCCCGGACTTTGCGCAAATCCAATATGCCGGCAGCAACGGCTGGATGGGCCTGGGTGCCGGTTACGAACTCGGACGCTTGCGTACCAATCTGCAATATGGATATGTTCCTCCGGCCAAAGGCGGGCCGTTGCATTTATTCTCCGGTGCTATCTTTTATCGACCGGTGCGCTTCCGACCGGGTTCCCGTTTTCAGATTAACCCGCTGGATTTTGGATTTAAAGGCAGCTACCAATTCGGGAACGACTACTTTTTCAGGCTTCCTTCCCGCTATCCTCCTAATTACTACTGGTGGAAACCCGCTTTCCGCCTGCATTTGGCCACAGAATCGTCCCTGACCTTCAAATTACGCCATCATTCGGGAATCCGAAGTCTGAGCGCCTACCTGGAATTCAATACGAATGACCTCTACCTCGTCAGCTATGTGCTCAATGCAGGTTCCTTGAGGATTGGGCAAGTGGTAAAGGCGGGGATCGGCATCCGGCTGGGATTTTAAGCAGGTAGAGATGCCGGTTTTCTGCTTTACTATACAACAAATTAACCTCCGGACTTATGAATATCCTGAAAACGCCATTAACGGTTTACCGAACGCTCTGCATTGCGGCGGTAGCCTGCTGCTTTGCCCAAACTTCTAGCCGGGCACAAAACGCTTCCAAAATCATCCCACTTTGGGAAAACGGCGCACCGGGATTTGAAAACAAACGAAACGAGCCGGAATCGGCGAAGGATTATTGGGTAAAAAACATTCATAACCCGTCGTTACAGGTATTTACGCCGCCTGCTGGTAAGGCAAGCGGGACAGCCGTGGTGGTATGTCCGGGCGGTGGGTTCAGGCTTCTGGTTTACAATGCCGAAGGTGTCCAACCTGCCGAATACCTGGCTAAGCTGGGCATTACGGTTTTTGTTTTAAAATACCGACTGCCGCGTGAAGAAGGTTCGCCCTACTCGCTCGACAGGCACCCGCGCGAGGATGCGTTGCGGGCGATCAGGCAGGTACGCAACCGCGCGAAGGAGTACGGGATCGACCCTGCGCGGGTAGGAATGCTTGGTTTTTCGGCCGGCGGAGAGGTAGTGGCATCCGTGGCTTATGTTTCCGGCAAAGGCGAACCCAATGCGAAAGATCCCATCGACCGCCTCGATGGACGGCCCGATTTCCAGATGCTGATCTATCCCGGCCCGCTGGGCATTCCCGAAACAGTGCCTGCCGACGCTCCGCCAGCATTCCTCCTCGCCGCCAACGACGATCCCTGCTGCGGCGTCACCACAGCCGGTCTCCTCATCAAATACCGCGAAGCAAAACGGCCCGTGGAGGCGCACCTCTACACCAAAGGCGACCACGGCTTCAACATGGGCGACCGCTCGCCGCTCCAAAGTATCAAGTCCTGGCCGCAGCGCATGGCCGATTGGTTGGGAGATAATGGGTATTTGAAGTGACGCCCAATTCCCGATAATGACGTCTGGATTGCAGCCATTTGTCAATCCTAAGATATCCCGTTCGTCAGTCGCGATGGACATTTTTCGCATATTCCGTCACTACAACTTTTTAGCTTATGAAAAACTTTTCTCCGTTCATCATCGCGTTGCTTTCATTAGCCTGTCAACCCAAAGAAACGAGTCGAGAAACACCTGCAACAGCAACTTCGGACAACGAAAGCCTCGTTAAGCAATACTTCGACCATTTCAACAAGCACGACTGGCAGCAAATGGCTGCTATGTACTCCGATACAGCTGAATTTAAAGACCCGTCGCTGGGCGAAGGCATCGTGAAGCAGACACACGAGCAGATCATTAAAAAATACGGCGAGTTGCAGCAAATGATCCCGGATGTGCGCGACAGCGTGGTTACAATCTATCCTTCGGGCCACAAACACCTGATCGTCGAGTTCGTTTCAACCGGTACGGCGCCCGATCAATCGAAATTTGCGCTGCCTATTTGTACCATTTTCACGATTGAAAACGGCAAGATCACACAGGATTTTACCTATTACGATAATTTCAGTGAATAGATTGGTGATCAACTCACTTCATCCTTATTGAACTTCCAATATTTTCCTGAATAGCCCCTGTTACCTTTGTCCAAAATCGCGTATAAGTAGGTGAATGCACTTGTTTGTCATTCAAAAAACCAATAAGTTTGTTCACTATTAGTAAACTTTCATGTTCAACATTATTACGCGCAGGACTTTACTTAGATATTGCAACCTGTATCCGTCGGCCGCCAATGCATTGAAAGAATGGTATAACGAAATGGCAACGGCCAACTTAAATAATTTTAATGAACTAAAAATGATATATCCAAATGCCAGCGTCATTGGAGACAACCGCATTGTTTTCAACATACTTGGAAATCATTTTCGACTGATTGTCAGGATCATGTTTGAATATAAGGCGATCCAGATTAAATGGTTTGGAACACATTCAGAATATGACCGCATAGATGCCAAAACCATTCAATACAAATAGAAAGCTATTTCCCGATGGAACTAAAACCGATAAAAAACGAAGTGCAGTACGATCAGTTTCTCGAATGGATTGATACCCAATTCGATGCTCCGCCAGCACCGGACAGCGCGGAAGGGAACATTCTCCAAGTTGCGTTGCTGTTGGTAAAAGCTTACGAGGATGAGCACTATTCAATTCCTACTCCGGATCCGATCGATGCCATCAAGCTCAAAATGGACGAAAAGGGTCTCAAAAGCAAAGACTTAGTTGAGTGGGTTGGCAGCAAAAGTTACGTTTCGGCTTTGTTGAACCGAAGAAAACCGCTTACCCTAAAACTGGCAAAGGTTTTCCACGAAAAGCTAGGCATTCCGGCACAGGTCTTGCTCAGTTAAAACTCCCGCTCCTGATAAGCCACCCCTTTCCCTTTCTCGCAATAATCTTTCAGACTGAGCAAAAACATGGCCCAGTTGTAGTTGCACCACTGGTAAAACTCGGTCAGCTCGCGCCAGTTGAAGTGCTTCAATACGATGGCGGTGACGCCGTTTTTTCTTTCGAAAAGTTCGAATGATACGCCGGTACCGATCCATTCCGGGTCGGAGTGCGTGCAGAGCCATTCGATCCGCTTGTTTTCGGTGAGCTCGACAATTTGCATTAAAACGCGGTCGTCCTCGCCGAAACCGAAGTCGGAAACGGCGCCGACTTCATTTTGAACCGTCAAGTCGGTAGTCCAGACAGCGCCCAGGCCCTCCTGCGTTGTTAATGCTTCGTATATTTTTGAAATGGGTGCTTTGATGTAATTGATATGCTCGATCTTTTCCATGGTGTTTGCTATTGAGTGGTTGATCGGCAAATCTAGCAGCGGCGGCGATGCCCTGCATTGGGGAAACGGGACATTCGAGGGGTTAACCGCGACAAATAGTTCCCCGCGAATGTCCTTCGCGGCTATTTCCCGCCCCTTAAATACTCCGCCGTCAGCGACTCCTTGGATTTCAGCAAATCGGCAGGAGTGCCTTCAAACAATATCTGACCGCCTTTGTGACCACCCTCCGGGCCGAGATCGATAATCCAGTCGGCGTGTTTCATAACTTCCGTATTATGCTCGATGACGATCACGGAATTGCCCTGGTCGACCAGGTGATCGATGATTTCCAGCAAATGGCCCGTATCCGACATGTGAAGGCCGGTCGTAGGCTCGTCCATCACGTAAATCGTGCCATTCTTATGCAGCTCGCCGGCCAGTTTGATACGCTGGCATTCACCGCCCGACAATGTGCTCAGTGGCTGCCCGAGCGTGAGATAGTTGAGCCCCACCTGGTTCATAGCCGTCAATTTATGAATGACTTCCTTGGTTTTAAAAAATGCCAGCGCCTCTTCCACAGACATATCGAGCACGTCGGTAATCGACTTGCCATTGACCTTATATTCCAGTACCTCCGGTTTGAATCGCTTGCCTTCACAGGTTTCGCAAACCGTTTTGACAGGTTCCAGGAATGCGAGGTCGGTGAATATGAATCCAAGCCCCTGGCATTCGGGACAAGCGCCGTCCGAATTAAAGCTGAACAGCGACGCGCTCACCTTGTTGGTTTTGCCAAACAACTTGCGAATGTCGTCCATAATACCGGTATAAGTGGCGGGATTGGAGCGAATGGAAGTCCCTACGGCCGACTGATCGATCACGATCGCCTCCGGGTGCTGCGAGAGGAACACGCCGTTGATCAGCGAGCTCTTACCCGAACCCGCTACGCCGGTCACAACCGTAAAAACGCCGGTAGGTATATCTACCGACACATTTTTAAGGTTATGGCGTTTGGCATTCCTTACTTTTAATGCACCCGTTGGCTGCCGGAAGGTGGATTTAACTTTTAAATCCCGATTGATAAACCTGCCGGTCAGTGTCGGGGCTTGCAGGAGTCCTTTGTAGTCGCCGGAATAGACAATTTCGCCACCGCCACTACCTGCTTTCGGGCCAACATCCACGATATAATCGGCAACGCGGATCACATCGGGATCGTGCTCGACAACTAGGATGGTATTGCCTTTGTCACGCAGTTTTTGAAGCAACTCGTTCAGCCTGTGCACGTCGCGTGGGTGCAGGCCAATACTGGGCTCGTCGAAAATATAGGTGATATCGATGAGACTGCTGTTGAGGTGCTTCACCATTTTAATCCGCTGCGATTCGCCGCCGGATAAGGTGCCGGTTTCGCGGTCGAGGCTCAGGTAGCCCAGGCCTATGTCGACCAAATGCTCCAACCGCTCGGTCAGCGTGTCGATCATCGGCTTCGAAACCGCGTCCTTGATTTCGCGGATGATTTTGACCAGTTCCGAAACCTCCATCGCCGACATTTCGGCAATGTTCAAACCATTAATGCGACTCGCGAGCGCCTTTTCGTTCAGACGGGCGCCCTTGCACGCAGGACAATCGCCCATTTTCAGGAACCGCTCTACTTTTTTGACAGTCTTTTCCGAAATTTCGCTACTGTCTTTCTGAATGTACAACCTGTTGAATTTATCTACCAGGCCTTCGTACTTTGTATCGAACGTCATTCCATTGTAGTTGGATTCGTAGGTCCCCTTTCCGTACAGCAGCGTGTGCATTTCCTCGTCGGAGTAATCCTCCAATTTCTTGTCATTATCAAGCATACCCGAGAAAGTATAGGCCTTCCAATACCATGTTCCCACCGCGTACAAAGGAAAAAGGATCGCTCCTTCATTGAGCGACTTCGTAGGATCGAGAAACTTTTCAAGGTCGATTTCTACCTTTTTACCCAAACCGTTGCATTCCGGGCACATGCCGGCAGGGTCATTGAAGGAAAAAGCGTTGGAAAAACCGGCGTGCGGCTGACCCAATCGGGAAAACAGCAAGCGCATAACCGCCGAAATGTCGGTAATGGTGCCCATCGTGGAGCGCGAATTGCCTCCTAGCCGCTTCTGGTCGATGACAATGGACGTCGAGAGGTTTTCGATGGCGTCGGCCTCCGGCTGGCTGATGCGCGGCAGTCGGTTACGGATAAACATGCTGAATGTTTCGTTCAGCTGGCGCTGTGCCTCGGCGCCGATGGTGTCGAATACGATGGAGGACTTTCCCGAACCGGAAACACCGGTAAAAATGGTGATTTTGCGCTTGGGAATGTCGAGTGAAACATTTTTGAGATTGTTTTCCCGCGCACCGCGAATGCGGATGTACTCCTGGTGGTTCATGGCTTTGGGTTTGATGAAATGTAATGAGTGAATGAGTGAATGAGTGAATGAGTGAATGAGTGAATTTTGAATGAGTGAATGACTGAATAAATGGTTCTAGCAGTAATCTTCGGTCAGTGAATATCTGTTGAATATAAGTTCTATCAAAATTCACAATTAAAACTATTCACTCATTCACTCATTCAAAATTCACTCATTCAAAATTCACTCATTCACTCATTCAAAATTCACAACGCCCCTGCCGCCGAAAAAATCCATTGCACCGCGTAACGGTCTGTGAGTGTGGCCCATTGGCCTTTGAGAATCTCTGGCGAAAGCGGCGCAGTCACTTCTCCTTCCATCGCCAGTTTCCGAAACACCGATTGCAGCTGCTCGGGCGCCGCAATGCTGATCCACAGTGAAATACTATTGCCCGAGGCTACCCCTTCCTCACCGCCCAGGTCGGACGCAAAGAGCCGGACATGCTCCGACACCAGGCTCGCGTGCAGTACCAGTTGCCTGATTTCCGATGGAAACTGCCTTCCGCCCGGCGTATCGCCCAGGTACGTGAAATGCAGTTCGCCCCCGAAGCACGACTGATAAAAGCGCATGGCCTCTTTGCAATTGCCGTTGAAGGTAAGGAAGGGGTAAATCGCCATTTTATAGTTTATTGATTATAAGCACGTTCCATTTCGGCAATATCGAGCTTTTGCATGCCCATTACCGCCTGGAACATCTGTCCTGCACGCTTCGGATCGCCGTTGGACAACCGCTCGGTCAGCATGGCGGGCACGATCTGCCACGACAATCCGAACTTGTCTTTCAGCCAGCCGCATTGGCTTTCCTGACCGCCGTCGGCAGTGAGCGCGTTCCAGTAATGGTCGATTTCTTCCTGGTCTTTGCAGGAAACAAAAAACGAAACGGCTTCCGTAAACTTGAACATCGGCCCGGCGTCGAACAAATGTAACGTCAGACCGTTGATCTCGATGACGCCCATCATCACCTGGTCGGCCGGCATGTGGCTGCCTTCGCCCCATTTTTTCAGCTGTTTAATCCGTGAATTCGGGAACAGGCCGGTGTACAGGTTCATCGCTTCTTCTGCCTGCCCATTGTACCAGAGAAACGGGGTAATGCCTTGTGTGGTTGACAATTCGCTCATTGTTTTGATTGTTGAAGGTGAATGGTTCTGATAAAAATGATTTTTAGTTTGCTGATGATCTACATTACAAATTTGGAGGGTTTTAAAAAAATAAAAGGGGTGTGAATACGCCTATCCCGAGGGGTAAAAATGCCAACTGAATATTTTTCTATATTTACGTCTTCTAAATCCAAAATCGTTATGAAGCATATCTCGGTATATGTCCCCCAGTGCTCCTACATCGAAGCGGTTTCCCCTGCTTACCGGCTTTTCAATACCGCCAACGACTTCCTGAGAGCGTCGGGAAAAGAGCCCAAATTCCATGTCGAATTCGTAGGATTGAACCATGATATCAAAGCACAGGACGGCGAGTACACGATCCGCATCAACAAACTGCTGAGCGAAGTCGACAAAACCGACCTCGTGGTTATCCCCGCCTTGTGCGGCAACTTGCGCGAATCCGTCGAGCTCGACAGGCCTGCCATTCCGTGGATGCTGGAAATGCGTGAAAAAGGCTCGGAAATCGCATCGCTCTGTCTCGGCGCTTTTTTGCTGGGTGCCACCGGCTTGCTCGACGGCAAAAAATGCTCGACGCACTGGGCTTATTATGAAGAGTTTAAAGAAATATACCCTCAGATCGAAGTCGTGGATGGCACCATTATCACCGATGAAGGCAAGGTCTATTCGAGCGGCGGTGCCAATTCGATCTGGAACCTGCTGATTTATATTCTCGAAAAATACACCAGCCGCGACATCGCGATCCTTGCCGCCAAGTATTTCGCCATCGACATCGACCGCGATAACCAGCGCGCTTTCACGATTTTCAAAGGCCAGAAAAACCACAACGACGACGGTATCCTCGCCGCGCAGGATTACATCGAACAGAACTATACAGAGAAACTGACGATCGTAGAACTCGCCGATATCGCCAGCGTCAGCCGCCGGAGTTTCGAGCGACGCTTCAAAAATGCCACCAACAATACGATCAACGAATACGTACGCCGCGTACGCGTAGAAGCCGCCAAACGGAGCTTCGAAATCTCACGCAAGAACGTGACCGAGGTCATGTACGACGTGGGTTATACCGACACGAAGGCATTCAGGGATGTTTTCAAAAAAGTGACCGGGCTGACGCCCATCGAGTACAGGAATAAATACAGCAAAGACAACTAGAAGCGGCCAGCGAGCCGCTTTTTTTATGGAATGGCATGAAGCCATTCATCTATTTTTCACTAAAAACCAGTGATTTACCGGTAGCTCATTTTATTTGCATGCGCCTTTCCAAATGCTCACTTTTGCACCACTATTTTAAAAATCGAACCAATTTATCGCCATGTCAAAGTCTATTTTGATGGTCGTGCTCGCATGCATGATCGGTTCCGCGCACGCACATTCTACCCTGCCAGCGATGAACAGTAAAATCGCTTACACCGAAACCGTCGACTGCGGCAGCGTTTCCCTGATCGACATTTTCAGACGCGCCCGCCTGTGGGCAAGTCAGTCGGCGCCGGACAATAAAACGCTGGTCGACGATAAGGAAACTGGCGATCTCGTTACGCAAGGCCATATTACGATCACCATTCCCCGGTCTGAAAACAATGCGGGCGGCGTGTACAAATTCGCTTACGTGCTTTCGGTAGAATGCGCCAACCGCAAATACCGAGCGTCACTGGCCAATGTGGAATATCAGGAAGGAAACGGCGGCCGCACGGTGCCTCTGGAAGTTTTCAGCCAGAAGAACGAAAACAAAGCCGCCGCTGCCGAGCTGGATGCCAAACTCAAAGCAATGCTCGCCGATTTGCAGACGAACGTCAAGGATTACAAGCCGTTCTGATCATGAACACCGGTCGCATTTCAACGTTTCTACTCGGCCCCGAACTTTCCTGGCTCCTGATGTACGGCCTGGCGCTGCTGCTCGTGGTGCCCAACCAGCCTCCCACAGAAGCCGGGAACGTCCGGCTCGAAAGCCTTGCCTGGTACGTGCTCTTCGGGGCGATCGTGCTCTCATTTGTGCCCCTGTACTGGTCGCAAAGCGGCCTGGGGTGGTGGATGCTGCGTATAGGCATTGCCGGTTTGATCGGTATTGCCTCGGTGGCCACGGCATTCTGCAGCGCCATCGATTACCACGATTCGCGGAATTCGGGAGTAGGTACATTATGGATCATGCTGGTCATTTTCGGAGCGATCTTTCTATTCCTGGGCATCATCGTCGTAAGTCTGTACATTAAATTCAGGTCTTAATAGCTGCCAATATGTTTCAAGAAGTCCCTTCTCCCCAAAACACCTACACGGTCCGCTTCGGCGCTTATGAAGTGCGTATGAGCCACTGGATCACCGAACCCGTCATTATACGGCTTTCTAATAACCAGATGGTATTCGAAATGCCCTCCACTTGGAGCTGCGACGAAGCCAAATGGATTGACGACCACACAGTCGAGCTCAAAACCCGGCTGTACCCGGGCCGTGAATATTGCGACCTTGTCCTCGACCTTAAAGCGGAAACCGGCAAGGCGGTGAGGGGCAGCTATCCGTTCGCTAATTCGATGAACAAGCCTCCTCGGGAGTTTGAGGGCAGTTTGCAGGAAATCTATCGCTGGCTTTAACAATCCGAAACATGGAAACTACTAGCAAGGGAGTGCCAGGGTTTGAACTATTCATCTTACTGTTCTTTACTATCGGCGCAATTTTTGCGGTGATCTCGTTTACGATTTACCGTAACAGCCAGAACCTGATCGAAAACGGTATCGAAACCAAAGGCATCGTCATAGACCTCCATCGTTTAAAGCCCCGGGAATATCCGCTGGCACCATCTATCCGCTATGTCAAAAAGGATGGCACCGTCCATGTTTTTCACAGTTCCGAAGCACGTAACCCGCCCGAGTACCAGATAGGTGAGGAAGTGACATTGTACTACGACCCGAAAGACCCCGACAATGTCCATTTGAAAGGAAATTACCTTTTTGTGTATGTATTTGCGGGAATGGGCGCCATGTTCTGGTTGTTTTCAATCTGGTATGTCGGCTCCGCAGTGAAAGCGATATTTCAATGGCTTTTCGGCTGATATTAAGCCAACAGCGGCTTCACCACCTTTCCGTGAACGTCGGTGAGGCGGTACCGTCTCCCCTGGTGCTTGAATATCAGCTGCTCGTGATCGATACCCATCAAATGCATCACAGTAGCCTGGAAATCATGCACATGCACGGGATCTTTGATGATATTATAGCCAAAGTCGTCGGTTTGCCCATATACGAACCCCTTTTTCACGCCGGCACCGGCCATCCATATCGAGAAGCTGCGCGGATGGTGATCACGTCCGTAATTGTCACGGGTGAGTTTGCCTTGCGAATAGGCCCCGCGACCGAACTCACCGCCCCAAACCACCAATGTTTCGTCCAGTAAACCACGCTGTTTCAAATCGTTGATCAATGCAGCGGACGCCTGGTCGACACTCTTGGCCATGATCTTGATATCATTCGGCAGGTTACCGTGCTGGTCCCAGCCCTGGTGGTACAGCTGCACGAATTTCACATCCTTCTCGATCAGCTTACGGGCCAGCACGCAGTTCGCCGCGAAGGTGCCGGGCTTGCGTGAGTCCTCACCATACATATCGAAGATGTAATCGGGCTCTTTGGAGATATCCATCGTTTCGGGCACGGCCGTTTGCATACGGTAGGCCATCTCGTACTGCGCCATCCGGTAATTGATCTCGGGATCGAGTAGTTTCTCAAACTGGCCTTGTTGCAGCTTTGCGAGCGAGTTCAGCATCCGCCGGCGGCTAGTGCGGTCAATTCCCTCGGGGTTATTGAGGTAAAAAACAGGGTCGGGACCGGAGCGGAATACCACGCCCTGGTGAATGGATGGCAAAAAGCCATTGCTCCACAGTTTGGCATACAATGGCTGGTCACCGCCGCGGCCCTTAGAAAGCAGCACCACAAACGAGGGCATATTCTGGTTATCGGAGCCCAGCCCGTAGCTTACCCACGATCCCCAGGAAGGCCTGCCGCCCTGCTGGCTCCCCGTTTGGAAAAAGGTAACGGCCGGGTCGTGGTTGATGGCCTCCGTAAACATCGATCGGATGAAGGTAACATCGTTCACAATGCCTGAGGTGTACGGCATCAACTCACTGATCATCATATCATTATCCCCATACCTCTGAAATTTGTATTTCGAAGCGGCCAGGGGAAAACTGCTCTGTCCGGCAGTCATCCCGGTCAGGCGTTGCCCTTTCCGCACCGATTCCGGGAGGTCTTTACCCCACATTTCTTCCAGTTTGGGTTTATAGTCGAACAGTTCGAGCTGCGACGGCGCGCCACTTTGGAACAGGTAAATAACACGCTTGGCTTTCGGCGGAAAATGCGGGTGCCCGATCGGCAGCCCGGCGGCTTCCGCGCCTTTTTCACCTACCTTTTTGGCCAACGAATTGTCTGCACTCAAAAGCGATGCCATCGCTGCCGCACCCAGTCCCAAACTCGTTTTCGACAGGAAGTTGCGCCTGCTCAGTTGCTCGTGGACATGGTTTTCAAGTTCTCTGTAAAGGCTCATTGCTTTGCTGGTTATCGCTTGATCAAAAATTCGTCAAAATTCATTACTGTACTCGCCACGATAGTTCCTGCCGCGAGCTGTGCAGGGTTCAGGGTTTTGTCGAGCGGGTATTCCCCTACTGCCAGGATCGATTTCATCCGTTTCGGATTGTGGCTGAAATCCTGCAATTCCTCGTCGTACAACTCTTTCAGTACAATTTTCTCCTTCGGATCGGGCAAGCGGCTCGTCAATGCGGTGAATGCATAGTCGATCTGTTCATCGATGGATTTGCCGTTTTTCAGCATGTGCTGCGCCAGTACCCGCGACGCTTCTACGAATTGCGGGTCATTCATGACCACCAGCGCCTGCAACGGCGTACTGGTTTTCTGCCGTTTGGTAATGCAGAAATGCCGTTCTGCGGCATCGAAATTAAGCATCATCGGCGGCGGCGAACTCCGTTTCCAGATCGTGTAGAGGCTCCGGCGATAAAGTGAATCGCCGTGCTGTTGCTTGTAAGTGACCTCGTTGCGCGTCGCAAGCGCCTCCCACAAGCCTGCGGGCTGGTACGGGTATGCACTCTTACCTCCTACCCTGCGCGTAAGCAAACCACTCGAAGCCAATGCATTATCACGAATCTGCTCCGCGCTCATGCGGTAGCTCGGGCCGCGCGCGTAAAGCCGGTTGTCCGGGTCGACGTCCTTCATATTCGGTTCAATTTTGGAAGACTGCCGGTAAGTGGCCGAAGTGACGATCAGCTTTTGGATAGCCTTCACATTCCAGCCCGATTCACGGAAGCGCGCCGCCAGGTAATCGAGTAGTTCGGGATGCGTCGGTAGTTCACCCTGGTTGCCATAATCATCACTAGAAATCACGATTCCTTTTCCGAAATACATCATCCAGAATCTGTTCACGGTCACGCGGGTAAATAGCGGATGATCCTTGTCGAGCAGCCATTTGGCCAGGCCCAGGCGGTTTCTAGGGTATTCTTTGGGTATTTTAAAGAATGCGTCCGGTGTATCCATGGTTACCGGCTTGCCCGGCGCATCGTAGGCACCCCGATTGAGAATAAAGGTCTTGCGCGGATATTTGCGTTCTTTCATCACCATCACATCGATCTGCTTGTCCATGATCTCCGTTTCCTCGCCGATCAACGCACGGCTTGCTGCCAGTTGTTTTTTATACCCGGCATCGATATTGGTCAGGTAGTATTCTTTCAGGGAAGCCAGTTGCGCGGGTTTCAGCTGCGCGGCCGGTGTTTTCAATGCAGTCAGCAATTCATTTTTCAATGTAAACAAACCCTGCATTTCCAGGGGACTGATGGCCCGCGTGTAAATCCGGAATTCATCCACCTCGAAATTCTTCGTCCGCTGGTCCGACAACCGGCCGATATTCAGCTTGTCGACGTACCAGTTGGTTTTGTTTTTGCCAAACAAAATACTCTCCGTCAGGTGGTCATTATGCACGGTAACCGACACGGGCTGGCCATCGACGAACAGTTTCAGGCCCGCGGCCTTGCTCAACCCGTCGTAGGTAAAGCCCAGCTGCGTCCATTTGTTCATCGGAAATTTGTCAACCGTCTGTATTTCAATCGCATTTTCCGGCCACACATGACTGATCGTCAGGCGAATGCGACCGTCCTTTTCCCGGAACACATTCCAGCCACGGTACCCATTCATCACCCCGTTGGATTTGTGCAGCAGCGAACCGCTCACCGCAGGGTCGTGCAGATTAAGCCAAATACTGATGCTGAATGGCTGATTCCGCTCGAAGAATGCGAAATTATCCCCGAAACTCACCGCGTTTTCCCCGAAAATATACCGGGCCTTCCCGATGCGTCCGTTGCGGGAAGCCACATTGGAAAGGCTGTCGTCACCTTCCGCGTTGGCCTTATGCTTTGGATTTGCCAGGTTGGCAAATTCCTTACCCGTAGGTTCATCGAATGTAAAATGGCCTATCAAATCCGTTTTTTCCGGAAGTAATGCCTTCTCGGGCGCGGTGCGGGCGGTGGTGAGCCATTGTTGAAAACCGCGCTCATAAACAGCCGCACTGGCCGACACAGTCGACCGCTCTTTGGCAAGATTGGCATGAATGTACTTCAATTTCGCATCAGCCTCGGGCGTCGGCAGCGTAATGGCCGGACTCGCCTCGCCGTTGTACGGGATCTGGCCGTTTTCATCATTATTATTAAAAAATGCATACAGCGAATAGTAGTCCTTGTGGCTGATGGGATCATACTTGTGGTCGTGACAGCGCGCGCACTCGACGGTCAGACCGAGGAATGTCTTGCCAAACGTATCCACGCGATCCGAAACGTAGGCACTACGGTATTCTTCGGGTATAATACCGCCCTCCTGGCTCTGCTGGTGCATCCGGTTGAACGCCGTCGCGACCATCATGTCGCGCGTCGGATTCGGCAGCATATCGCCTGCCAGCTGCCAGGTCACGAACTGGTCGTAAGGCTGGTTTCTGTTAAATGAATTAATCACCCAATCCCGGAACGGCCAGGCGGTGCGCAAGCCATCGTCCTGGTACCCGTGCGTATCCGCATAACGTGCGGCATCGAGCCAGGGTACGGCCATATGTTCGCCATAATGCGGCGAGGCCAGCAGCCGGTCGACGGCCTTCTCATAAGCATTCGTGGATTTGTCGTTCAAAAATGCGGTAACCTCTTCCGGCGTCGGCGGCAGGCCTGTCAGGTCAAGCGAAACACGGCGCAGCAATGTAGTTTTGCTCGCTTCCGGCGAAGGTTTAATGTTCTTGTCTTCCAGTTTTTTAAGAATAAACCGGTCGATATCGTTGCGTACCCACGCCTCATTTTTCACCTTCGGCAATGCGGGTTTCTCCACTTTGGTGAATGCCCAGTGCGGCTTGTACTCGGCTCCTTCCTCCACCCATCGGATCAGAATGGCCTTCTCCCGCGCCGTAAGCGACAAATGCGACTCGGGCGTAGGCATAACCATGTCGGGGTCGGCCGACAAGATGCGGTGCACGAGCTCGCTGCTTCCCGGCTTACCGGGTTTGATCGCCTTCAAACCACTCTCCGCCTCTTTTTTATAAGCCACTTCGGCCACATCCAGGCGCAAATTGGCCTTCTGGTGATTGGCGTCGGGCCCGTGACAGGCAAAACAGCGGTCCGACAGGATCGGCTTTACGTCGTAAGTATAGTCGACGGGCGCCACCAGCGTATTCATTTCAGCGGCCACGTCGTCCGGCAGATCAATCTTTTTGTCACAAGACAAAAAAAATCCGGCGGCGGGAATCAGCAAGCAATATTTAAACCAGGAATTCGACATCATCTAAAACATTATTACCAGCGGGCAGCTACAATAGATAACAATCAACAAAGCATTCAGCCATCCAATTCTCCATTCCCTTAATCCTAATTTAATCATTTCCCTTCAATTGCCGTCGACCTAAGTCGACGGCAAAGGGATTGTTTTGAGTTAATAGCCAGGATTTTGTGTTAATGTGGCTTTGCCATTTTTGGTACTATACACAATGGCTTGCTGAGGGATGGGATAGTATTGGTGCCGTTCTTCGAATTTGGCGCCGCTGAGATAGGTGCGGAGATTTTTTTCCTTTTCGAGATAAGTATTCAATACCTGCATAGCCACTCCCCAGCGCACGAGATCGAAGAAACGATGACCCTCCATCGCGAATTCGAGTCGGGTCTCGAACCGTACCGCGTCGCGGGCAGCAGCCGCATCTTTCCAGGGATCGTTGTAAAGCCCTACTGTGTAGTTAGCGGCCGCTTTACCAGCGTCCGTTTTCACAAAACCATCCGGATTAGCAGCGCGTTTGCGGATCATATTCACATATTCGCGGGCCTTTTCGAGGTTTCCGAGCTCCACTTCACATTCGGCAAGCCAAAGGAGCACGTGATCGTAGCGGATCAGCCGGTAGTTGTTGGTACTGAGGCGCGGGTTGCCTGTTTTCCCGGACTCGGCCTTGCTCACGATCTGCTTTTTGGACGAATACGGCCCTGCATAAGATTGGTCGCGGATCCAGAACCGGCCCGGATGCACGCCCCAATCGATGTACGGAATGCCCCTCCGGCCGAGCGTCCAGTCCACGCGGGAATCGAGGCGGCCGGTATAAGACTCAAACGGCGCCGAAGAAAGCAGCCCTTCGTCATTCTTGACATTCTCATCATTGAAAGTCCTGATCATCGGCAAACCCTTTTCGTCGGTTTTGTAGGCATTTACCAGGTTTTGGGACGCCTGGAAAAAGCCGCAGCAACCGCCGGGGCCATTCGGGTACATATAAGTAAGCTCATCGCCCGCATTCCCGCCCGAGCCGTCGGCTGCCGTCACGGTATATTGTACCTCAAAAACCGATTCGGCATTATTCCGGGTCTCGGCTGCGAAATTGTCATGAAAACGTTCCATCAGCTTGTACTTTCCGCTGTTCACCACTTGCAGCAATGCTTCTTTTGCCGCTGCAAGATGCTGCAAATTCGGCTGGCCTTTCGGAAATCCCTGAAACATATGGCATTTACCGAGGTAAGCATAGGCCGCATTTTTGGTCGGCCGTCCGGGATCGGTTTGCGATATCGGTAGGTTTTCAGCCGCGAATTTGAAATCCGCTTCGATCTTCGGCCAGGCATCTTCGGTATTGGGCAACAGCACGCTTTCCGGGTTTTCGGGATCCCAGGTCTGCTCATCGAGATAGGAAATGTTGCCCCACATTTTCTTGGCCTCGAAGTGATAATGCCCCCGCAGAAAGCGGGCTTCGGCCATAATCTGCGTTTTCCGCTGGTCGGAAAGGCCTTGTACTTTGGGCAGCGATCTCAAAACATCGTTCGTGCGCGCGATGCCGTCGTACAGCGTCCGCCATTTTCCGTAAATGTGGGTATTGGTCGAAAGCCACACGTAGCGTTCGAGGAACGTCTGTTCGGGCTGGTCGCCGGCGTCGGAGCCTTTGTAGGCATCATCGGAAACGACGCTGCCGAAAATCCAGTTGGAAACCGCGCCGTGCCAGGAGGTAACGCCGCTGGTACCTATGCCGTCGAGCAGTGCATATGCCCCCACAAGAGCACCTTCAATGCCCGCGGTGGTGAGGATAATATCAGGACTATATTGCCCCTGAGGCCTTTTTTCGAGAAAATCGTCGCCGCATGCGGTAGCGAACAGCAGGAGCACCGGTAAGAATATCTTTTTCATGGTATTGGTTTTAAAAGCCGAGACTGATACCTACAATGAATGCCTTGGGCGTCGGATAAACGCCTTCGTCCACGCCGATCTGGCGATCAGAGCCGCTGTTGAAGTTGCGGAGATTGATTTCGGGATCTAAGCCGGTGTATTTCGTGAAGGTCAGCAGGTTTTGTCCCTGGATATAAACCCGCAGGTGGTCGGCGCCGATTTTGGACAAAACGGATTTCGGCAAGGTGTACCCGAGCTGAATATTCTTGAAACGCAGGTAAGAACCGTTCTCCACGAAATAGGTCGAAGGCTCGCCGCTCTGGGCGTCGTTCGCATCGAGAATAGGTAGTTTGGCGTCGGGATTATCGGGCCGCCACGAATCGTAGAGCATTCTTTTGGAACGGTTACCCTGAAAAACTTCGAAGTCGGTCCAATAGCGCACGTGGTTGAAAATATCGTTACCCTGCACGCCCTGCGCGAAAATGGCGAGATCAAATCCTTTGTAACCCACATTCACGTTGAGGCCATAGGTAAAATCCGGATGCGGATTACCGATGTAGGTCTGGTCCTGCGCATTGATCACGCCGTCGCCATTCACATCCCGGTACTTAAATTTACCCACTCCCTGGGTGCGCTTCCCGTCGATGTAAATATTGGAATCATAGTACCCCGGGAACCTCGCGTGATTTTGTACTTCTTCCTCATTCTGCATGATCCCGTCGATGATGTAGCCGTAAAATGAAGAGATTGGCCGGCCGGCAATGGAGCGCGTCACCGCCGGGGTACGCAGCGAGAAGCCGGGCAGGAAATCGTCGGGATTTTGCGGGTCGAGCGCGATGATTTTGTTACGGTAGGTCGAGAAATTGACCCCAATGCTGTAAGTAAGCTGTCCGTCCAACGCGTGGTCCTGGTAGTTCAGGGCGAGGTCTACGCCCCTGTTTTGCATGGAAGCGATGTTCTGGGCAGGAATGGCGGCGTCGCCAAGGCGCGGATCGTAGGCTTTGGTATACAACAAATCCTTCGTTTGCCGGTCGAAAACATCGAGGCTCAGGTCAAATTTCCCTTTGAACAAGTTTGCGTCGACCCCCACATTGACCGTCGTGGTAGTCTCCCATTTGGCATTCGGATTCCCGAAACGGCCGAGGTCAAAACCCTGCATATAGCCGATCGGACTGCTGCCAAGTCCGTACCCGCTGCTGTTCGGATTGCTCTGGTAGGTGGAATACGCATTAAAATCCCCGATTTCCTGATTACCCGTCTGCCCCCAACCCGCGCGGACCTTCAAATCACTCACAAAATCGACACCCGACATAAAACTCTCTTTCGAGATGCGCCAACCCACACTCGCAGCCGGAAATGTGGCATAGCGCGACGCCGCCTGGAAGCGCGAGGAAGCATCCCGGCGCAAGGTGGCTTGGAGCAGGTATTTGTCGTCGAATGCATAATCCACCCGCCCGAAATACGAGAACAACGACCACGACGACGACGCATAGCCGCTATTGGTAGCCGTAGCCGGATTACCGGCGTCGATGTACCGCAAATCGATGTTATTGGAAAAGAAACCCTGGCGATAAGCATTCACAAAATCCCCGAATGAATCAATGGATTCCAGCCCTACGAAGGCATTCAAATGGTGCGCCTCACCGAACGTTTTATCATAAGTAAGGGTGTTGGTCCACGTCCAGGAATAGCCGTAGCCCCGGTTTTCGCTCAGACTGTTCACATTCGTACCATGCGCCAGTTCAATCTCGACCGGCGTGTAGTACTTCCCGGCAGAGGCGGTCAGGTCCAATCCGAAACTGGTTTTAGCCGTCAGGTTTTTCAAAATATCCAACTCCGCATATGCATTGCCGAACAGCCGGAGGTCTTTATAACCATTATCCTTATTGCGCACGAGCTGGCCCACGGGGTTATTCGCATTTCCCAGGTTGCTGCCGAGCGTACCTGCGAAATTGCCGCCGATATCGTACACCGGAATAATAGGCTGTGCGCGGTAGGTATTCGAAACCTGGCTTGTTTCGCTGTTATTGCCATAGTTACCCTGGCGCCTTCCGTAGGCAACCTGCAAATTTTCCCCTATCCGCAGCTTCTTTTTAATGGTAAACTCGGTGTTCGCCCGCACGGAGTAGCGTTTATAGCCATTATAAAGCAAAATACCCGTCTGGTTGAAATAGTTGGCCGAAAACGAATACCGGCTCACTTCGGACCCGCCCGAAACACCCAACTGGTAATTCTGAATGGGCGCGTCGTCGAAAACCTCACGCATCCAGTCGGTACCTTGCTTGTTGGCCTTGGTGATGGAGAATTTGGTTTTGCCAAACTGGGGGTCGGTATAGCGGTCGTAGCTGTAATTGGCCGGATTTACCCTTGGGTCACTTGCCGAAGCACCGTCGGGGATGATGTAATCCGGGATAACCGGTGAGGGGCCGTTGCCGTATTGCGAATGCTCGGGGTTGCCTGTCTTGGGGTTCACCACATTGGCGTTCTTCTTGCTCTGCCAAAGGTATTCGCCATATTCCTGGGTATTGAGCAAATCCATCGTTTTGGCCAGCTTCTGCACCCCGAAATAGGCGTCGAATGTGAGCTTCGGTACACCTGATCTGCCCTTTTTGGTGGTAATGATCACCACGCCGTTCGCCGCGCGCGAGCCATAAATAGAGGCCGACGATGCATCTTTTAATATCTGTATCGACTCAATATCATTCTGATTGATCGTATTGAGATTCCCTTTCGTAGGCACTCCGTCGATAATGTAAAGCGGATCATTATTTCCAAGCGTTCCATACCCGCGCACACGCACGGCCACACCCCCGCCCGGCGTATTATCCGTACCGACGGTCACGCCCGCGGCACGCCCCTGCAACTGCTGCGCGAGGTTGGTAGCCGGCACCGAAAGCAGCTTTTCGGCATCGATCACGCTCACCGAGCCGGTAATGTCCCTGCGCGACTGCGTAGTATAACCCGTCACCACGACTTCGCTCAGCGCTTTGATGTCCGGGTCGAGCGCGACGTTGATCACCGAGCGGTTTACGACCGGGATTTCCTGCGACACATAGCCGACGAAACTGAATACCAGCACAGCCTTATCATCGGGTACGACGAGTTCGAAGCTCCCGTCACCGCCGGTAATGGCCCCCTGCTGCGTGCCCTTCACCACCACGCTCACGCCGGGCAGCGCTTCCTTGTTGTCAGAGCCGGTCACCTTGCCTTTCACGCCGATATCCACCTGGTGCAGGTACGGCAGCGGTACCGGTTCGAGCAGCTTCGGGGAATCGGAAAACGACTCATCGGGTTTCCGGATCAGGATAATGTAGTTACCGGACACCGAATAATGGATTTGCAATGGCCCTAACAGCTCCTTCAACACCTTGCTGAGCTTCTGGTTAGAAGCTTCTACGCTCACTTTCTGGTTCGAAATCAGGGATGGAATGTATGAAAACTTGACTTTGGCATTCTTTTCAAGCGTCGTCAGCACCTGTTTGAGGTCTTGCTGCCTGACTTGAAGCGTGACCTCCCGGTTCAGGATTTCCTGTGCTACGCCGTCGTTGGCGAGGGCCAGGCTCTGAAAGAAGAGGGACACCAGAAATGGTATGCATGTAACTTTCATCGCAGCTACCAAATATTTAAATGGTAAACTATTTTTTTTCATACTTTTACGATGGTTTTTGGGTGTTCACAAACGACAAAGACCTTCCTCTCTCCCATTTTGGGAGATTTAAGTTTCGCTTAAAATCCGGGGAATTTTCAAAGCCGGAAACGCTGGACCCGTTCCCGGCTTTTTGCTTTCTACAATCGGTGTTTAATCATATGTTAAGGGTTTAGGATGAGTAGGTAGGTAAAATTGAATGCTATCTGCAACCTTCGCTCGAAATGACAACCTGGCCGTCGCTCACGCGGTAGGCCGCTCCGAGGGTTTGCGTGATGATGTCGAGCTTGGTGAAAAAAGGCTCATTACTCAGCTCCACGCGGAGCGAACACTTCTCCATCACCGTCGCGTCGTAAACGATCGGGATGCCGTACACTTTCTCCAAGGCAGAGAATACCTTGCTGACGGGCTGATTTTCAAACACGAACCCGGCTTCGGAATCGGGCTTGATGAGTTCGAGCGGCATATTGGTGATGGATTTGGAAACCACATTGTCCTTTACTGAAAATATCGCTTGCTGGTTGGGCGTCAGAAGCAGTTCAGTACTGCGGTCGGAGGGATTTTCAATGTCTTTCAAAGGCAAAACCGATACCCTTCCGCTCCTCACCAGCACTTCCACGTTCGTATCGGTGGTTTTAACCAAAAAGCTGGTTCCCAGTACCCTCGTCACCAACCCGTTGGCATATACAAAAAATGGGTTCTGCGGGTCCTTCGTCACATCGAAAAATGCCTGGCCGGACAGGAAGACCTCCCTCTTTTTATCATGGATAAAATCCGCTGCGTAACTGATCCTGCCCGCGGGTGCGAGGCTCACCTGACTGCCATCCGGCAACCCGACGCGCATTGCCGTGCCCGTCCTGTTGACCACCTCCTGCAATGCCTTCGACGCCCCTGGCACGTAGGCCAACCCTTGGCCTACGCCATTTTCTGTGTGCTCAGTTTTCCACCAAAAAGCAGCGCCCAGGCCCACTAACAGCGTTACCACGGCAGCGACGGAAAGCCATTTTCGCCATAGTGTGCGTTGCACCGGCTCTTCGGCGCGTGCTTGTGTCGTATGCAGGATGCGCTGTACCTGGTCTTCGAGCTGCTGATCGGTCACAATGGCGGCATGCGCACGCCAGGTCGTGATCAGCTCCCGGGCTTGCTGCATAATCACCCTTTTATCGGGATAGAGGCGTACGATCTCATCCCAAAGCCCCTCCGTCGCGTCGGCTTCACCAACTACCCACCGGCGGAAACTGTCGTCTTGCAGGAAGTCTTCGAGATCGTAATCTTTATAATATTTCATAACAAAACACCATTTGTTGTGTTTACAGGGAGGATAATCGACAAATGCGGAAATCATCATCGAAAAACTTAAAAAATCTTTCGAAAAGAAATCAACTAATTGATAATCAATACAATAAAATAGTCAAAAAAGAAGGCAAAATGGTGTGCCATTTGTCACGGAAGAGCCGTAATGCTTGCGAAAGCAGGTTCGCCACGGCAGGCCGCGAAATGTCGAGCACCTCGGCGATCTGCTCGTGTGAAAGGCTTTCGAAGAATTTGAGGTGGATGATTTCACGCTGGCGGGGTGTCAGCGAATGCAGTACTGTCCCGATTTGCAGCTTGCGGCGCTCGTCGGTTTCGGTCGAGATGAGCCGGCTTTCGATGCCTTCTTCGGCGTCAAGGTTTTCATGCCAGCTTTCAAATGGCGTAAGCGCATGCGTCCGCTCGATCTCTTTCAGCAGACGGTTCCGTAGACTTTTCAGTAAATAGGGCCGGATATTGTCGGTATCGGCCAGGAAACGGCGGCGGTCCCAAAGCGAGGCAAAAAGATCGTGGATGCAATCGTTCAGCGTATCGCGGTCGTGGATGAAGCGCGAGCCATATTCAAACAGCGCACGAAACTCTCCCCGGATCATGGCTTCAAAAACGGCTGCATCGCCGTCCTTGAATTTCTTCCAACGTTCGAGGTCCTGCTCCATCGGTCAGCCGGTGTACAAAATGAATGCTGTGAATGATCGAATTTCTTTATTAAGTAAAATTTTACCGGAAAATACTCCCAAAAAGAGAAATCCCCGCTACCGACTGACTGGTAGCGGGGATTTTTAAGGGGGCGAAGAGCAGCTATCGTACGATCACAAACCTGCGGCCTGTATCTTCCTTTTTCGGGTCACTCCGGCGCAGCAGGTAGGTGCCGTTCTCTAGCGGACCAACCGTAATGCTGCCGTTCGAAACCTTTGTTTTCAGCCGCATACGCCCCGCGAGATCGTAAACCACCATTTCCTGTCCGTCCGGTTCGGACAGATGCAGTGTCGCGGCGGTTGGATTGGGATACAAATCCCGGACTGTACCAAAGTTTACCTCACGGATCGTACTGAAAGCGAAAGTCCCGTCCATATCGACCATTTTAAGCCGGTAAAATTGCATTCCGGATGCCGGATTGGGATGTATGAAATGGTAACTCCGTGTCGAAGCGCTATTTCCCCCGGAGAGCAGTGTCCCCACCGCTGTCCATTGCTTCACATCGGTACTATGTTGTATTTCAAAATGGTCGCTGTTCAATTCCTCCGCCGTAGCCCATTCCAGCCGCACCGAATTTTCAAAAGCTTGCGCAGTAAATGCAATCAGTTTAACAGGGAACGGTACGTTGGAATTCAGGTTGTAGTCCGCGGGCGTACTGTTCACACCCGCCGCGTCCCGCAACGCATACGTAAAACCTACCGCATCCCCGGTTCCCCCAGCGCCTATCCGACCGTAAAGAACCATTTTGGCCGGATCGAAAGTGGTAATCGTTGCATTGGAGGTGCCGGCAATGATTTCCTGGTTATCATAATACACCTTCGAATTAGGCTTGATACTTTCAATCACGAATGTACTTCCCGCATTGCACGACCCTGCCACCACGCAATCCTCGGCATCGTTGCCTGCCAGGCTCCCACCCGCCGGATAGCCCGTCAATGCGGCGCTACTCAACGGAATGCCACGGTAACCTGCTACCGCAGGCCCGCCCGCAGGTGTTGTGGAAAGTGCTTCGTTGGTAATCTGGAATGTGCGGGCACTCGCCAGCGGGCGGCGATTAATGCCGAAATTGATATTGGCGACTGGCGGGCCCGTAATCTGTACGCTTACACCCGCGATTTTGGCATCCGCGACACCGTCCCCTGCCGTGGTACTTCCCTCGCCTGCTGCAACCCAACCTACGGGCAGAAGAACATTGCCTGCAATCTGAGTCTGATAACTGTAGGCGGTCGTTAGCCGCAGTTCATATAACCCGTTGAACACATTGGGAAGTGAAAAATTGCCGGAAGCATCTACCTGTGCGACTCCGCCCACAATGCCCTGAGGATTCACCGCAATCACCCACAAGCCTCCCGCATTCGTTCCGTCACCTCCGATCACATTGTCGGTCAATCCGTTACCATCATTAAACACCTTACCCGTAACCATGTCGGGCTTTGTCAGTGTAATAAAATGATCCTCTGTTTCTCCTTCGCCTAAAATGGCAATGCTCCTTTCGTCGATGGGCGTGCCGGGGTCGTCCGGAATCGATAGCGGATCGTTGTAGGATATTCTCAGGCGGGTATAGGTAATGCCCGCGTTGTATGCAATGGCGTTCAGGTCCCAGTTAAAGGTGGCCGTCGTGGTCACGTTGTCGTCTGTAAGCGTATAACCCTGGTACTCTTCCGGACCGTACACGCCATCATGATTGAAATCAATCCACGCCATGACATACGCGGGTTGGGAAGGATTTGTCGATTTTTTGAAGAAGGGCACATTGTAGGAAAATGTATTTCCCGTCAACGGAAACTGTACCCCTTCCGCCGGCTCCGGCCAGTAACCGCTTTCGTCCGAGCCGTCGTAATCATCGCCCAGCGCACCACCGGCGCTCACACCGCTCGACGATTCGGCATCCCCGCCAACCTGTCCGATCCGCGGATACAGGTTAGTGGTTGCGGGGACAGTACCTGCTGTAATCTGCGGAATATTGCTGTTGCTGTTGTTCCAGGGGAAAAAGTTTGTAATTGTAGCCGTGTTACCGATCGGATCACCGCCTTCTATATTAAATGGTAATTTGTTAATGGCCATTTTATAGCTGCCGGGGCCGTCGCCCGCATCATACCAGCTCAAAAAACCGAATGCAATGGAGGAAGCATTTGCGCAATTCATTTCCACATTTGCCACGAGCGGCGCAACATCGGAAGCGGCCTCTTTGGCGGTATGAAACACGGCCGAATTTTTCCCTCCAACATGCACCCTTACCGTCTTTTTCGCATCCGTAAAAACCGCCTTAGCCAGGTTTGAACCGTACGCAGTTTCCCAGTATTTCCGGGCAAAAAGCTTCCAGCCGGAACCGTTGGTGGTCACTTGTGCATAGTCGTCGATCGCACCCACAACTTCGTTACCATCTTCGTTGGAGCCAAAGAACATATCAAGATCCATGGCCTGCCCACGCAGCATCGCATATGCGGTAACCCGGAAATTCACTTTCAAACCTGCTCCAGCGCCCAGCATGGTCGGCGTGAGACCGTAGGGAGCGCTACTTCCCGACAAATAATGGTACGAATACATTTCATACAATCCATCCGTAGCCTTGGAACCGACATTATAGCCGATGAGTTTGGCATTCGCAGCGTTCCCCGGTGCCTGAGCTGTCCCCGAAAAAGCGATCTGATCGAGTACTACGGTAATGGTAAATTCGCCCAGCGGAATAGTCCGGGTGATGCTTGAACCTGCTGCGAGGCCGTTCGCAGGAAGGATATCGCCCCATGTCAGCCAGCAAATATTTTTGCCCAGCGGCGCATTGCCCCAACGTGCAATCGTATACTGCGCATTCCCGGCCAACGGCGTAAAACAGGTCAGTATTACTACCAAGCCAACAATGACTCCCTTGTAGATTTGTTTCATGACATATAGTTTTTCCCACACAAATTCACATTTGCCAAGTTACAAATTACCCGTAAAAAGTTCCATTAAGTAACCATTACTTTATTAAAAGGAGACACCTGAATTATTGGGCGGCAGGATTGACCCGGTATTAAGGTCTGCCATATCCCCGCGCTGCATCGTCTATCACCAGCACCCAATCGTGTCCGTAGCCGGATGTAGGCGGGACGAATTTATTGACCGTCTTATTATCAAACTTTCCGGCATCCCGCACTTTACCATTCCGCGGATCGTACCAGAATGCTTCGAGGCTCGTGCCGGATATTTTGCCGGGGTTCACCGAGAAGGGTTTTCCGGACGCCGTATATACAAACAGGTAATCTTCTCCACGCGTCGCCTGCACACGCTCGGACGCCGGCAAAGCATTTTCAACCACGATCGACTGGTCGGGAACGCGGTCCGTGATCGGACGTGACTCCATCAGCCTCCGTACATACTTCATTTCCAGAGCGCCAGGCAGGTCGAGGGCTTGCTGCCAGAAAATATGCGGGCCATTCACTGCCTCACGGTTGGGCGAGTACATCTGCCATATGTCGTGACACCCGTACGTATGCCCGAACGCTCCCGCGAAGAGATCGAGGTAAGCCGATTTGCGGACGTCGTACGCGCTTGACGTGCCATTTTCCTTTACATTAAAACACACCGGGTGGTCCTCGTAAATGGGTTCCGCGTCGATAACCGGCTTCACGAGCGTGCGGTTGTACGAGCGCTGGATGTTGTCGTAAACCGGCGTATCGCGGCAGTGGCCGGTCTGAAACATATTGAAATCGAACCAGTCGTCGTCGTGGAACCATTCGCTGGCACCTTCCTTGTTCGGCTGAGGGTGGTAGGTCATCAAAGCCTTGTCGTGCCCTCCCACTCCTTCGGCAATCCCGGCAGCCATAGCGCGCCAGATTTCCACGTCGCGGCTGTCTTTGCGGGGCTGCCGGTCACCGCCGAGCACCCATATCACATTTGGCTTGGCCTTGTAGCGGTTACCAAGCCATTTACCATAGGTTTTTGCATTGTTTTCATTAAAAATTTCCGGCCCCTTGCCCCAGGTATTCCTGAAAACCTTGTCGCCCCAGGTCGGAAGGAAAGCGATGGTTAAGCCATAACCCGCCGCTTTGTCGATAATGTAATCGACGTGCTTGAAGTAGTTCTCGTTCGGCTGCGTCGGATCGTTGTTGACCAGTGGTTTTTCACCATAAGGATTCGGCTCGCCCAGGCCATCGAATTCTGCCAATGCCACAGCCTGAATAACCGTAAAGCCCTGATCCGAACGCTTTTGCAGGTAATAATCAGCATCGGAGCGATCAAGGCGGTGAAAGAGCTCCCAAGCCGTGTCGCCGAGCCAAAAGAATGGCTTGCCTTCTTTGAGTAAAAATCTTTTGTTTTCACTTATCGTATAGTGTTGCGCGCGTACACCCGCGAGCGAGCAGCAAAGCATTGCCAAAATCAGGAGCTTGTTTGATTTCATGGGTACCGGATTAGCTAATTATGGTCAATCCATAAAGCCATGGCCTGTCGATTCTTAACATCCAGAGCGTGAATAATCTAACAACTAAGTGAGTATCTTGCTTTTATCGAAATCTATTACAGCCCAATAGACCGGTTGAAATTTTTTTGCGACCGGAAGGTAATTTCAAGAACCTCATATTCAATATTTTAATGCAACTAGTTACCGGATTTTTATATCATTATACGTAGAATAATTATTACCGTTTAGTAATTTATTTCATCGAAATGGCGATATATCACTAATATTGAAGTACTATTTTTACATAACCTAAACCAAACGTACCTCCTTATGAAAATAACTTCTACATCTTCCGCTGTTGTCATTGCTATATTCCGGGTATCCTCCTAATCAGGACAGGTACAAACCGGTCAATACTACTCATCAACACTCATTTCGACTACGCTTCATCGATGCTGCCGGTAACCGGCAGTGAACCGTCAATATTTACATTATCCATTCTTTAACCCATTTCATTTTATGGCTGAACCATTTCTATCTGAGATCCGGATGGTGAGTTTCAATTTCGCGCCCAAAGGCTGGGCGCTTGCCAATGGGCAATTCCTCCCGATTAACCAAAATCAGGCGCTGTTCTCATTGCTCGGCACTACTTACGGGGGTAACGGACAAACCACCTTTGCGCTGCCGGACTTCCGCGGCAGAGTACCCATTCACATGGGCAACGGCCATACCCTCGGCGAAGCCGCCGGGGCGGAGGCCGTAACAATTAACAGTCAGCAATTGCCGGCGCACAACCATTTTCTGACTGCCATCGACAACAACAGCGCCAACAACAACAACCCAATTGGTAATTACCTTTCCAACTCGGCGCCCAACAATCTTTACTCCAACAACGTGAATACCCCGGTGACTATGAACCCGGCCACCGTTTCGAATGTAGGAGGCAGCCAGCCGCACACGAATATGCAACCGTACCTGGCACTCATTTTCATCATTGCGTTACAGGGAATTTTCCCAAGCAGAAATTAAGTATCAGGTCAATTTTTGTATCAACCCAAAACTTTTGAAATAAATGGCACAACCATATATTGGAGAAATCAGAATGTTCGCCGGGAATTTCGCTCCTGTCGGATGGGCTTTCTGTGACGGCCAAACGCTTCCCATATCTGAAAATGACGCGCTCTTTACGCTGATCGGTACTACTTACGGTGGCGATGGACAGGAGACTTTCAACCTGCCCGATCTGCGCGGGCGTCTCCCGCTGCACTCAGGTACCGGGAAATTCGGAACGACCTACCAGATCGGCGAGAAGGCCGGTGTTGAAAGTGTAACCTTGACCACCCAGCAGATCCCTGTCCATAATCACCTGATTCGGGCAAATAATGAAATTGCCAACTCACCGAGCCCGAAAGATGCGGTACTCGGGGTATCCAGCTCAACATTTGTCTTCCTTGCCGATACCCCTTCCGAGCCGATGAAAACTGCCATGAGCCCTTCCGGCGGCAGCCAGCCCCATGAGAATACACAGCCTTTCCTGTGTATAAGTTTCATCATTTCATTATTCGGCATCTTTCCGTCGCAAACCTAGGCTCCCCGACTGGCAATTGTAGAACCTCAAAACACATCAATCATCATGGCAGATCAATTCGTAGCAGAGATCAGAATATTCCCCTTTAATTTCCCACCGACCGGTTGGGCATTTTGTGATGGACAACTCATGCCCATTTCCCAAAACACCGCCCTGTTTTCCTTGCTGGGAACGAATTACGGGGGTGATGGCAAATCAACCTTCGCGCTCCCCAACCTGCAAGGTTCGGCGCCGATGCACCCGGGAGACGGCCCCGGTCTCTCCCAGCGCTTTCTCGGCGAACAGTCGGGCGTGGAAAGTATAACGCTCCTTGTATCCGAGATCCCCTCGCACTCGCATGCTATCAACGCCGTGGGTGCTTTGGCGGATGCAAAGGGGCCGGAAAACAATGCTTTCGCCGTTTCCCAAAACGGTAACGTATTTACAGCCGGCCCGAGTTCGCAGGTGACGATGTCTATGAACTTACTCACGGTGACAGGCAGCACATTGCCCCATAATAACATGATGCCTTACCTGACGGTCAATTTCTGCATCGCAATGCAAGGCGTTTTCCCTGCGAGAGGCTAGTAAAAGGCCCAGCGTAACATTGTTTATTTTTTTCTGATTATTGATGAAGTTAAAGCTTACCGATCCCAACCTGAGGCTGCGGCCCATTCAATCCGCTGACATGGATAAACTGCTTGAAATCTATTGCAGTACAAGGGAAAAAGAAATGGAAAGGGTACCGCACTGGTCCGACCTCATGAAAAAAGAGTTTCTCGCCAGCCAGTTCCGGGCACAGCATGAATACTATCAGAAAAACTATATCGGTGCTGATTTCTGGGTCATTGAAAAGAACAACAAAACGATCGGAAGGCTTTACTTCCAGGAAGATCACCAGGGACAGGGTATGCGGATCATTGACATCAGTATTCTGCCGGAGTACCGCAACCAGGGAATCGGCCGGAGTATTTTTGAAGATCTCTTCGGGAAGGCGGCGGCGCTCGATCGCCCGCTCACGATCCACGTGGAGAGTTTCAACCCTGCCAAGAATCTGTATACCCGCCTTGGATTTAAAACAATCAGTGAAACCAATGGAGTTTATCATTTAATGGAATGGAAGCATACGATTTAAGCCAGATCACATCCTCGGATTTTACACCTCATGTGCAACAGCCGATTGACATCCATTTCGCAGAAAACATTGTGGTGCAGGCCGTTGTAACCGGCGTAACGGAGCTAAACGGCTACACCCCGCTGGAAAGGAAATCATTCTCGATCGAGCTTCAGACGACCGGTGACCGTCGGCCCCGCGACCAAGGTATTTACAGAATTATCCATCCGAACGGCAAATTTTTGGACGTATTTATGGTCCCCGTCGCGCTTGATGCCGAAGGAATGCGCTACGAAGTGGTTTTTTCGTAAACCTGAATTTTAGAACTAAACACAAGATGAATATTGAGCCTATGATTGCTTAACAAACTAAAACTATGAAAAACTTATACGCATACCTGGCAGGCGTTGCCCTGCTCGCGTCGGGCGTTGAAATCGTCAGCAGATTAGCCGACGCCCCGCCCGTCTCCCAGGAATGGACCGTCCGAAAGGAGGACCGGTCCGTTCAAAAACAGAAAGAGCGGGTGCCATTCGCCCGCGCCCGCAAGAAAGCGGGAACAAAAGCATTTCTCGCACCGAGCATCACCGCTACGAATACGTACGCAATCACCAACAATGTCGGCCCTGCCGGAGCTTCTGCTGGTGACGAGCTGGAATACACCGTCACCATCACCAACGGCGGGCCGGACCCTGCCACCGCGACGGTGTTCACCGAGCAGATCGACGCCAATACGACGTTGGTACCAGGGTCGGTCAAAGCAAGCCCTATCGCACAAAACGACTCCTACACGACCATAGGAAACGTCGGGATCAATATCCCTGCGGGCACGGGTCTGTTTGTGAACGATATAAGCCCCAACGGCACGGCCATCAGCCTGAATGGCTCGACCACCATCACCTCGACAAATGGCGGTACGGCCACCGTCAATGCCACAACCGGCGCATTCACCTATGAGCCGGTCGCTGGCTTCTCCGGTAATGACACTTTTACCTACGAGATTCAAAACGGCTCTGGCATGACATCTACCGCTACGGTTACGATTACCGTGGGAAGTGCAACCACCATGATCTGGTTTATCAATTCCGGCGCGGCTGCGGGCGGTACCGGCACATTGAGCAAGCCATTCAATACGATCGCCGCTTTCGAAGCGATCAATGACGGAGTAGGACTACACCCTAAAAACGGGCAGGTCATATTCATTTATTCCGGGTCTTACACCGGTCCGCTTACCTTGCGGAATGATCAGAAACTGCTTGGACAGGGTTCAACAGAGTCGATTCTCACCTTTACGGGCTTCTCCCAGCCAGACGGCACCAATCAGCTTCCGGCTACTACCGGAACCGATGCCGGCAGACCTTCGATCACTACCACATCCGGCACGCTCAATGCGATCAATCTCGGGGCCACCAACAACATCAAGGGGGTGAACATAGGAAATACCACTGGTACCAAAATTTCCGGATCAGCAGCGGGCACATTTACCGCGACAGAAATGGCTTTATCCGGTAGCGGTAGCGCCCTGAACCTGTCAAACAAGACATTAGCAGCCAGTTTCTCCAGTGTATCGAGCTCCTCTGCCACAAATGGCGTCAGCCCGATCAAGATCTCGGCCAGTACCGGGTCACTTACGATACCGGGCGGTACTATTGCTGCATCATCGGTACCGGCCATCGACATCGCCGGTGCCAGCGTCGCCAATAAAGTTGCCCTTAACATCACATTAACATCCGTTTCGGCCAATGGAGGTAACAAAGGTATGACGCTGTCAAATGCTACCGGTTCTTTCACGATCAACGGTACCGGAACGACAGGCGGGTCAGGCGGAACGATCCAAAACATCGCCAACCGCGGGATCGAGCTGATCGACGTTCAGAGTATCACGATTAAGAACATGAACCTGACGAACGCCAACACGGCCGAGGGTCCTGTAACTTCCAACACCGACAATTCCAATGCCAACGCGGCGATTCACGGATCGAATGTAGCAGGCCTTACCCTGGACCGCATTGTTGTGAGCGGAACGGTGGTGCAAATGGGGATCAACCTCCGTGGAGGCAGCAACTTCAACCTCACCAATAGTACTATCAATCAATCGGGTTCGGCAACGATTGTCGAAGAAGGCAATATCTACGCGATGAACGTAGGCGGTACGAACTCGATCGTGAATTCCGCGTTGAAAAACGCAGGCGGACGGGCAGCTTATTTCAGAAACAACAACGTCAATATGACGAGGCTGAATGTAACTAATTCGTCATTCCAAGATCCGGGCGGCGCTGCCTGTTTGCTATTTGAAGGAGCAGGCAACTCTGTTATGAGTCTCAAAATTCAGACTAGCTGTCAGTTTCTGAGACCGGTCACAACGGGTATAGAGGTCTTTGCCAACAACACTTCACAGATAGAAGCAGACATCCAGAACGCCACTATCGATATCGGCTCCGGAGACGACCAGGGGAGAGGCATCGACATTGCCGCGTCGGGAACAGCCAGCGTCAAGTTCAATGTAGCAAACAATGTCTCGGATTACCTCGGCGGCCCCGGCTTCAACTTCTTCGCCTTTAGTGGAGGATACCTGGAAGGAAATGTTACCGGTAATACGCTGACCAACAATGGTGATAATGAAGCGACGGAAGGTTCTTTCCAGGGTATTACCTTCTCTACCGAGGGAACAACTGCACGTGGTGTCCTCAAAATAAACAACAATACCATTAACAATTCCCTCAACGGTGTGGGTATTGGTATCCTGCCGGCATCTACCGGAGGTGCCCTGAGCAGTGTCATCGCCGATAACAATACTGTTACGTTAACCGGAAATGGTTTTGCGCACGGTCTGTACCTGAACTCCGTAGGCGGTACGAGCAACAATGGCACATTATGCGTTAGTGTTACCAACAATGATGTTACATTATCGCCCAACTCACCTTTCGCAGCGGGTTACAGAGCTGGTACTGCCGGCACTGTGCTAAACGTACAGCAAGCCGGAGCGTCGGCATCAGCGGCATGGTCTGCGGGCGCCAACACGCCTTTGAACTCGGCAACCAAAACCGGCTCCGGTACGGTCAACTACGGCGCAGGAACTTGTCCGTCGCCATCATTCAGCGGCTTACGGGAGGCAGCTATTGAAGAACCCGTGGCAGGCCGGCTTTCCGCGGATTCCGTGGCAGCACCGGTACAGCAGGCGGTTGCCCAGGCACCGGCTGTGACCAAACCGAAAGAAGAAATTGTTGCCCAGGCCGTAACTACGGCGCCGAATCCGGCCAGAACAGAGGCCGTACAATCGGGTGAAACAGTGACGGTCAATAACGGCGGCAGCGGCTTCACCATACCTGCCAACAAAAACACCATTATCAAATTCAGGGTGGTAATTGATGCCAACATTCCGGTGTCGGATTGTGAGGTCTCCACGCAGGGTACTGTAAGCGGCAGCAATTTTGCCAACGTGCTGACAGACGATCCAAATGTAACAGGAAGCAATAACCCTACTGTTACACCGGTAGTTTCTACGCCGGTAATCACTTTCTGCCCAGGTGACCAGACTTTCTCGCCTGACCCTGGAACTTGTACTTCGACGAAGACATTCACGGCAACCGCAGACGGATGCCCGGCGCCAACTATTACTTACAAAGTGGGTGTCAACACGATCACATTCCCGTACGCATTCCCTGCCGGCGAAACCACCGTTGTGGTGACAGCTTCGAATGGTATCGGAACGGCTCCTACCTGCTCGTTCAAAGTGACGGTAACCCCTACCCCGGCACCGCCGATCACCGACCAACCTGATGCGGCGACGATCTGTGCTGGCTCCGGCACTTCGTTCACCGTGGCTACTTCGCAGACAGGTGTGACTTACCAATGGCAGAAAAAACCATTCGGCGGCTCGTTCGCGAACATTAGCACCGGTACAAACCCGACGGCGGATGATCCTACGCTTACGCTGAGCAACGTACCCGTTGGCGATAACCTTTCGGAATACCGCTGTATCATCACCAACCCTTGTAACAATAGCACTTCCAACGCGGCAGTACTGACCGTGAACCAGATCACCGGTTCGAGCATTGCGGGAACTACTACCGTGAACCAGGGGGCACCGGCGCCAAACGTTACGTTTAGCGCTACCGGTGGTACTTTGCCTTATACGTTCACTTACAAGGTGAATAACGGAACCAACCAGACGGTGAGCACCACCGGCGTGCAAACCAGCGCAACTGTAAGCCAGTCGACTGCTGCCGTGGGCACATTTACCTACGAACTGGTGACGGTGACCGACGCTCAGAACTGTACATTGACGCCGCCTTCGGCTCAAACGGCCACTGTAACCGTATCGAACAACCTCACGGCGACGATCTCCGGCAGCACTACCGCGTGCCAGAACGAAACGGCGCCCAAGATTACGTTTACGGCTGTAAATGGTATCGCTCCGTTTACATTTACCTACAAAATCAATGGCGGAGGTGATCTGACGGTGTCAACCACGGGTGTGAATACGACAGCGACCGTAGACGTGCCGACCAGTACGACCGGATCATTTGTTTACACCTTGACCAATGTAGCCGGTGCTGGCGGAGCAACAACGCCGATTTCCGGACAGACGGCCACTGTGAATGTTAACGCGAAGCCAACCATCGCGTTGGCCGGCGCCCAGTACGAATGCCAGTTCGCGGCCAATCCCCAGACGTATACCGTATTCTTCACGGCTACCCCGGGTGCTGTGATCACTACCGACAAGGGTACTGTCAGCGGCAACACGGTTATCAACGTTCCGAGCAAGGAAACGGCGACTATTGTAGCTACGCTGAACGGTTGTTCGGACACGCTCTCTGCTTACAAAGACTGCTCGCTTCCGGTGACATTGATTGATTTCAGCGGTGCGAAAGTTGAAAATACCATTGCATTGAGATGGAACACGGCCGAAGAAACGCACAGCGACCGTTTCGATGTTCAGCGCAGCGCCGACGGCAAAAACTGGGCAACTATTGGCACGCAAAAGTCACAAGGCGAAAGCTACTCAGTGGTGAACTATACATTCGTTGACAAAAAACCTGCTTCGGGTGATAACTTCTACCGTCTGAAAATGATCGATACCGATAAAACATTCGCTTACAGTAAGATCATCAAGGTTGGCTACGATGTACCGGCGCTCAACTCGGAATCTTATCCGAACCCTGTATCCGACGTTCTGAACCTGAGAAGTACGGATTGGAGCCAGGTGAAGGCGGTAGAAATGCATAGCCTGACCGGACTTTCGGTTTACAAATCGGGTAAAAACGTTTCGAAGACCATCGATGTGAAGAGCCTGCCCGTAGGCATGTACATTCTGACGATCACGCACAAGAACGGTGAGGTTATCAACCGGAAAGTGCTTATCAACCGATAATTACGACACCAATGCGTTATTAATGTGTTGTTTAGGTTAACGGTATCAGGCGGGGAGTTTCTCTCCGCCTGATTTTTTTATATCACTGCCCGTTTCTTTTGATTAGCTGGCGATTCCCATAAATTTGGTTTTTTACACTTCACATGACACTCTTGAAAACGCAGCAGAAACGGGAGATTGCAATCCATATCGGCATATGGGTGACCATTCTGCTTCTGCCCTACCTCATATCATCAGCCGACCAAGGATACAGGATCGGCGGCTTACCGGCGGCGTTTTTCGCACTGGCGGGCCTGATTCACGCGGGGATTTTCTATTTCAATGCATTTTACCTCTATCCCAAACTTGCCCGCCGCTGGCGCTGGTGGTTGTATATTCCCTGCGCGATCGCCGTGATTATGGCTTCTTTCGCCCTCAAATACCAGATTGTGGTCCACTTTTTCCCGGAAGTAGTGCTCCGCAGGGCCGCCGGATTGATATTCGGCCCGTCGATGTTGGTATTCGCAGCAAGCATTGTGTATCGCCGGATGAGCGACGGCATTCGGCAGGAACGTGCGCGAAAGGAATACGAGGCGCAGCAATTAGCCGCCGAGCTGAAACTGCTGCGGTCGCAGGTCAATCCGCATTTTCTTTTTAATGTACTGACAAACATGGTAGCACTTGCAAGACAACGGTCCGACCAGCTCGAAGATGCGCTCCTCCGCCTGGCCGACCTTATGCGTTACATGACGTACGACACGCAGGCGAAGCAGGTGACCTTGCAGCAGGAAACGGATTACCTCAAAAGCTATATTGAATTGCAAAAGCTGCGTTTTTCGGATGGAATGCGCATAGAACTGGATATTCAAATGGATGCGGATGCCGGCCGCTTGTCGGTAGAGCCAATGATCATGATCCCCTTTGTGGAAAATGCATTCAAGCATGGCGCCTCCCGGCATGATGAACCTTATATTCTGATCCGCCTCGAAGCCGTGAACGGGCTTCTGACGCTAACAGTCGCCAATCCGTACGATGCTTACGCTGGCGAAACGAAAGACGGTAATTCGGGCATCGGCCTCGAAAATGTACGCACCCGGTTGAAACTCATTTATCCGGATAAACACACCCTCGCTATCGACGACCGCAACCAAGTTTTCACAGTCACCCTGAACCTCGATTTACGATGATGCGATGCCTAGCCGTTGACGATGAAAAGCTCGTGCTCGACCTACTTATCGACAATATCCGTCAGGTGCCCTACCTGTCGCTCGTGAAAACCGCACGCAATGCGATGGAGGCTATTGAGATATTGCAAAACGAGCGCATTGATCTGCTTTTCCTGGATATTCAAATGCCCCGTCTCAGCGGTTTACAATTTTTGAAAACCCTTCCCGATCCGCCGCTCGTGATCCTTGTAACGGCTTATGACCAATACGCATTGGAAGGTTTCGAACTGAATGTAGTCGATTACCTGCTGAAACCCGTGAGTATGGAGCGCTTTCTAAAGGCCTGCAACCGCGCCCACGAATTGTTCGGACTGAAACACCAAACACCTGTCGCCATCTCCTCCACCGCGCTGCCCGATTTTTTTGTGAATGTTGAATACTCGCTGGTGAAAATAGTAGCGGCCGATGTGGCGTGGATCGAGGGATTGAAAGATTATGTCAAAATTTACCTTACATCTGCCACCAAGCCCGTCATTACCCGCATGACATTCAAGGCACTGGAAGAAAAACTTTCTGAACCGGCATTTGTCCGTACCCACAAGTCCTACCTGGTAGCCGTTCAGAAAATCACCGCGATCAAGCGCGATTTCGTGCTGATTGGCGCTGCCGAAATTCCCGTCAGTGAGCATTACAAAGACAATCTCCGCAAAGTACTGAACATCTCGCCCGATTGATCGTCGCAGGATTTGACGGTTTCGTCGCAGACATCCAGGGTCTGGTCTACTCTCCCTGAAATGCATTGAGGCATACCATAGCTTTGGTCAAAAAAAACAAAGCCATGATTTCCAATGCATTCACAACCAAACTCATCCTGATGGCGGGCGGTCTGCTGCTCGCGCTGGCCGCCGGGGCGCAGACCCGCATAAACGGCGAGGTGACAGGGCCGCTGGGCGAAGCCGTTCCCGGAGCGCACGTCCGCATGAAAGGCTCCCAATCCGGTACCGTGGCCGATTCGCTCGGCAAGTTCGATTTCGTGACTACCCGGCAAGGCAATCAGACGCTCATCGTCTCGTCCCTTGGCTTCAAAACGCAACAACAAACATTCACCATTACGGATAGCACCATTACGCTCTCCATTACCCTCGACGATGCCGCCAATACCCTCGAAGCCGTGACGGTGAGCGCCGGCAGCTTCGAAGCGAGCGACAAGGCCAAAGGCGCATCCATTACGCCCATCGACGCCTACACCGTGGCGGGAAATGGCGGCGACATATCCAATGCGCTGCGGTCGCTCCCGGGTGCGCAGCAGGTAGGCGAGCGCGAGGGGCTGTTTGTGCGCGGTGGTACCAGTGACGAAACCCGGATGTTCGTCGATGGTACGCTCATGAAAAACCCGAACTATGCTTCTGTACCGGGCATTATGCAGCCGGCCCGCATTAACCTGTTCCTTTTCAAAGGCGTATTGTTCAACACCGGCGGCTACTCGGCATTGTATGGCCAGGCCATGAGCAGCGCGTTGATCCTCGAAAGCATCGACCTGCCCGAAAAAAGCTCGGCCAATTTCAGCGTATTTCCTTCGAACCTCGGGGCAGGATTTCAGCATTTGTCGAAATCAGGCAGGAGTAGCTATGGCGGCGGGCTCGCTTACAGCAATCAGCAGCTCTACAATAAGGTCGTCCCCCAGCGCCCCGATTACTACCACGGGCCGGAATACACCAGTGCCAACGCGAACATCCGCGTCAGAACGGGGAAAACAGGTATGCTGAAAGTGTACGCCGCCTTCGCGGAAAGCAATATCGGCATGCGTAACCCGGACACCGACAGTATCCGCCTCCGCTCCGATTTCCGATTGAAAAACCCGAATGTTTACGGAACCGTCAGCTACCGGACCGACCTGGGAGCCAACTGGCGCCTCGACGCGGGCATGGCCTATACTTTCGACAAAAATAGGGTCCATAACCGCCTGCTCACCGGAAGTAATGAACCGGTAGCCTTGCCCAATGCCCCATTTTCAGCGAAAAACAGCGATATAACCCTCCGCTCGCATTTCGCACAGGGCCGTGCCGTATTCACGCGCAGCTTCGAGCGCAGCCAGGCGTTCCGGTTTGGCGGCGAGACATTCTACTTCCGTGACACGCAACATTACAATGGCATCGCGGCGACGCTCCGCGATCAACTGTCGGCTGTTTTTATGGAAGGCGATATTCATTTAGGCGAGCTCCTGGCATTCCGGCCGGGACTGCGGGCCGAGTATTCGAGCCTGCTTCGCAAGGCAGTGGTAGCGCCGCGCGCGAGCCTGGGCTATCGGCTGGCGACAGGCAGCCAGCTGAACCTCGCGTACGGTGTTTTCTACCAAAAACCGGAGAACCGGTATCTTTTCCAAAACCGGCAAACCGGGTTCTCCCGCTCGGAGCATTATGTGCTGAATTACTCCAAAAAAGCGAACAACCGGCTTTTCAGAACGGAGGTCTATTACAAAAGGTACAAGAAACTGGTGCAGACATTCCCGGATACCACCCTCGGCGGAAATGGCTTTGCGAAAGGGTTAGAGCTCTTCTGGCGCGACAAAAAGACTGTCCGCAACCTGGACTACTGGCTTACGTACACTTACCTCGACACGAAACGCAGGTACCTCGATTACCCAGAAAGTATCCGGCCCTCCTTCACGAGCCCGCATACATTCACCATCGCCGTCAAACGCTTTTTTCAGGGGATCAGCACCAATGTCAATGTTTCGTACTCCTATGCAGCCGGACGACCTTATTACGACATCCGCGCCGGCGGAGATGCCGGCACCCGCATTTACGACTCAGGCACGGCCCGTCCCTACAATGTACTTAACCTGCACGTGTCCAAAATGATGGCCTTTTTCAAAAAATCGAAGTTCAAAGACTACTCCGGCTTCGCATTCGGAGCGAACAACGTGCTCGGTACGAAGCAAGTATTCGGCTACAACTACGCCTACAACGGCCAATTCAAAACCGCCATTATCCTCCCCGCCACACGCTTCTACTTCGTCGGCATCTTCATGAGCCTGGGCATCGACCGGACCGAGGACCTGCTCGATCAGAATCAGTGAGTTTAGAGTTCAGGAGTTTAAAGTTCAGGAGTTTAAAGTCTAAAATCTAAACTTACTCATTCACACATTCACTCATTCAATCATTCAATCATTCAATCATTCAACATCATGAAAACGCTCATCACCACCATCCTGCTCATTTGCACTGCTGCATTCACTTTTGCGCAAAACGGCGATTACTCCGCTCAGTTAGAGGCTTCGGTCAAAAAGCTCGATCAGACCAAGTCGGTTGCCGATTTTCAGGCACTTGAAAAAACATTCGTCCAAATGGGCAATGCGCAGAAAACCGAATGGCTTCCCTATTACTATGCTGCTTTTTGTAATGCCAGGGTCGGATTTCTCCTGCAAGACGACGGCGAGAAAATCGAGCCTTACAGCGTGCGCGGCGAAGCGCAGATCAAGAAAAGCGAGTCGCTCGCAAAAGGCGACAGTAAGGTGTTAGCCGAAATCTATGTCGTCCAGGCGATGATTTACCGCACCAAGGTTTTCATCAGCCCCATGACCATGGGCAGGGAGTTCGGCCCGCTTTCCGACCAGTTTTTAAAGAAAGCACAAAAGCTGGATGCCGCTAATCCGCGCGCCACTTACCTCGAAGCCTGGACCAAATACTACACGCCCAAACTCTGGGGCGGCGACAAGGACCTGGCCAAAGAACTCGCCGGGAAAGCCATTCAGAAACTTTCCGCAACGGCATTCACCGTCATGCCGCATTGGGGCAAAGCTGAAAGTGAAGCGCTGCTTAAATAGTGATCACACTTCATCATTGTTTTACTTAAACTTTTAGAAACCATGTTTTTCGGATTATTGATTTTCGCCCGCATCCTGTTCGTGGCCTGTATGATTTTCATCATCGGCTACATTTACGGTCCGTTCTCCCAGCGCCGCGGCCTCACCATCGCCGCACGCGTAGCTGCCATCGCGATCATTTTCGCATTCATCATGATGAACATCTTTGCGTTCCGGGCCGGGGCGTCGCATGGCGGCGGTCCATGGAACAGAGGGCATTGGAACCATTGCGACGATGAACATCATCACAAAATCGAAGCGAAACCTTAAAAGGCAGCAAAGTAACCAAACGCCTCGCACCCGTGTGAGGCGTTTTTTATTGCCCTACCCCGAAATCCCCCAATATTTTACCGGGATAATGTAAAAATTAAGTGGATTAAGCGCCCTATTAATGGTTTGTTAACCATTTCTTAATTAGCTCCCGATTACTTTGAGCCCACGGTTCGGCCGACCGCTTTATCATCTTTTCCATTCAAAATCCAACCATGAACGAGCCCTGCACCCGCTGTGCAGGATTGAAAGACCATGCGCTAAATCAAAACTTCCGGCAGCCCCGACGAGGGCCGCATCCCCGAATGAACACAACGAATGCATTTAAACGAACAGGAACTTAACCCTACGGTATGAACAAACAACTTCTATCAAAACCCTTGTGCGGGCGCCACATCCGGACGTTGCTCCGGCATGTATGCGCTGCACTATGCTTAATGCTGCTCGTGCAAGCGGGTGCATGGGCGCAATCCGCCGCAGACGAAACCCTCATCAGCGGCGAAGTGAAAGACGAGAAAAGCAGCGCCATTCCCGGCGCGAGCATTGTGCTGCAAGGCACCACGAAAGGTACTACCACTGATGCCAATGGAAAATTTTCACTCTCCGTTCCCAAATCGGGTTCGGTGATTATCGTCAGCTTTTTGGGTTACAAGAGGCAGGAAATCGCCGTCGGTAACCGCACGAGCTTCGATGTGCAACTCGCACCCAGCACGGATGAGTTGCAGGAAGTGGTCGTGGTGGGTTACGGCACGCAGCGTAAGCAGACACTCACCGGCGCTATTTCGAACATCGTTTCGGAGCAGATCAAAACCACCACACACACCAGTTTGGCACAAAGCCTGCAAGGTAAGGTGGCCGGGGTGCAGATCCGCCAGAACTCCGGCGAGCCAGGCTCATTCAGCACGAATATTAATATACGCGGCTTTGGCGAGCCATTGTATGTGGTCGACGGCGTGGCACGTGACGGCGGGTACGAGTTCCAGAAGATCAACCCGGACGATATTGAGAGCATTTCCGTACTGAAAGATGCTTCTGCGGCGATTTTCGGTATCCGTGCCGGTAATGGCGTCGTGATCGTGACTACCAAAAAGGGAAAGCAAGGCAAGCCGCAGTTCAGCTACAATATGGTGTATGGCCGCCAGAGCCCTACCGACGTCCCCAAAATGACCAGCGCATTGCAATGGGCCGAAATGCGGAACGACGCCGCGAAGAATCTGGGTGAGAACCCGGTATTTTCTCCCGAGGAAATCGAAAAGTTCCGCAACGGCGCACCGGGCTATCAGGGCACCGATTGGTACAAAGAAACTTTGAACAAATCGGCGAGCCAGCAGCAGCATTTCATTTCAGCATCGGGCGGCGAAGGGGTGGTGAACTACTTTACCAGTTTTGGCTACCAAAAGGAAAACGGCTTGCTCAAAAGCGGTGATATGGGTTATCAGAAATACACCTTCCGCTCCAACATCGGTATTGATTTAACCAAAAATCTGAAAGCCGATCTGATCCTCTCAGGACTGTTCGATAAGCGCGACCAACCGGGTGATAACTTCTTTAACATTTACAAAGGTACCCGCATAGCATTGCCCACAGAGCGCCCCTATGCCAACGACAATCCGAAATATCCCGCATTGCTCAGCGGCGGCTATAACCCCGTGGCGCTCGCCGACAGGAGCCTCACCGGCTATTCGCAGGAAGCGAACAAGTTCTTCCAGTCGACCTTTGCATTGACCTACACCGTTCCGTTCGTTCCGGGACTGCGCATCAAAGGGTTAGTGGCTTACGACAGCAATAACTACCGCGCCAAATCGGTTTCAAAGGCCTATAACCTCTACACTTACGACGCTGCGACCGACAAATACACTGCCCACGCCCAGCGTAACCCGTCGCGGATCGGCAACAATTTCTCGGATAACAACCGCATTACCTTCCAGGGACAGTTGTTTTACAATACCGTGATCGCGAAAAACCACAACCTGGGCGCGACATTGGTATACGAGCAGCAGCAATCGCATAACCGCTGGGCAGGGCTCGGGCGTGAATACGCATTCTTCACCAACGACCAGATCGACCAGGCGGGGCTGAACAACCAGACCACCAGCGGCTCCGAAGCGGAATATGCAAGCCAGTCGTATGTGGGCAGGTTGAATTATGACTTCAAAGAAAAGTATTTGCTCGAAGTCGCCGCGCGCTATGACGGCTCCTACCGCTACCATCCCGACCGCCGCTGGGGCCTGTTCCCGGTAGTATCGGCCGGATGGCGGGTATCGGAAGAGGCTTTCATGAAGCAGATCCCCTTCATTTCCATGCTGAAACTGAGAGGTTCGTATGGACTTGTAGGTGCCGATGCGGGTGCGCCGTTCCAGTATGTACCCGGCTTCTCGCTCACGGGCGGTGGCGGATATGAATTCACCAACGGCAATTACACCACCGGTGCGGCTTCCCCGGCGATCGTGAACGAGAAGCTCACCTGGTTCAAATCCAATATCCAGGATGTGGGTATCGACTTGGGTCTTTGGGATAACAAAATCGATTTCACTTTCGACATTTACCAGCGCGACCGCAAGGGCTTGCTAGCCCGCAGGAATGTTTCGCTACCCAACACATTTGGCGGAACCTTGCCCGAAGAAAACCTGAACAGCGACCGCGTACGCGGAATCGAGTTCTCCGCTGCCTACAATGGGCAGATCCGCGATTTCAAATACGGCATTTCGGGTAACTTCAACTTCGCTCGCACGCAGAACCGCTACGTTGAGCGCGGCGACTTCCTGAGCAGCATGGACAAATGGCGCGGCGGAGCTACCAACCGGTGGAACGACGTGGTTTGGGCCTACCAGCTCGAAGGCCAGTTCCAGAGCAAGGATGAGGTCATTTACGCGCCTATCCAGAATGGCGACCTCGGTAACACCCGCGAACTACCCGGCGATTTCAGGTACAAGGATGTGGATGGCAACGGCGTAATCGACGGCAACGACGCTATTCCGTTGTTCTTCGGCGGCGACCCTAAAATGTATTATGGTGTGACGCTGAATGCTTCCTGGAAAGGGTTCGATTTCACGGCGTTGTTCCAGGGCTCGGGCAAATACAGCGTGCGCTTCCGCGAGGTATATGCCGAAGTGTTCGCATTCCGCGGCAACACGCCCGAGTATTTCTATGACAGATGGCACCAGTCGCCCGACGGCCAGTGGATTCCCGGCGAATGGCCGGCCTCCCGCTTCAACTACAATGTGGGCGCCATGTACGCCGAAAGCGGCGCCTGGCGGAAAGATGCTTCCTACCTGCGTTTCAAAAGCGCGCAGCTGGGCTACACTTTCAACCTGCCGTGGCTGAAAAAGATCGGTATCAACGATGTGCGCGTGTATGGCAATGCACACAACATTTTCACCTGGGCTGATCCGTTCGTGAAGCCTTTCGACCCTGAAAAAGTGGAAGGATTGTTTGGAGCGGGGCTTACCTATCCGGTGACGAGAAGCTACAACTTCGGGATCAATGTCAAATTTTAATATTAATTGATAATGAGCTATCTAAAAAAGACCCTAACGCTGTTGTTAGTGCTCGTGGCGATGAGCTGCGGTGATGTACTCGACAAGCAGCCGCTCGATAAGTTGCAGGGCGAGAATCTGTTCTCCAACCCGGAAGGCGTAAAACTGTACATGGCGAACCTGTATTACCAGCTGCCAATCGAAGATTTCACCTTCTTCCGCCAGGGCTTCAACTGGAACACCGGCGATCCTAACAACGGCGGTTTCGCCCCGGCGATGTCGACGGACGAGGCCGTGCATACCGAATTCGGTGATTTTATCGGTGATGGCGATTTCCAATGGTGGGACCAGGGCTACAAACTGATCCGCGATGTGAACATCCTCATCGACATCATCCCTACCCTCGACATTACCGACGACGAACGCAAAGCATTGATCGGCGAAAGTGCGTTCATCCGCGCATATGCCTATTTCGCATTGGCTAAGCGCTACGGCGGCGTGCCTTTGATCACCTCCGTACAAAAGTATGAAGGCGATGTGGAAGCTCTGAAGGTGCCCCGCAGCACCGAAAAGGAAACCTGGGATTTTGTATTAAAAGAATGCGACACGGCCGTTGGCAACCTGGGTGACTCGTGGCCCGGCGGCGAAAGACGCGCCACCAAATGGGTAGCCTATGCCCTAAAATCCCGCGCCGCATTGCACGCAGCCTCATTGGCCAAATATGCCGACCGCGCCCCGATCTCGGGAACAGCCGTGGATCAGAAACTGGTCGGGTTAGATAAAGCTGCCGCAGCAGAATTCTACAAAGCCGCTATCGACGCATCGGAAGCGATTATCAATTCGGGCAAATTCAATTTGTACAAACCCTCACCTGCAACGCCAGAGGAAGCGGCCAACAACTACCGGTTGCTTTTTGAAGATCCTAACAACGCACCGGAAGAGGTGATTTTCATCAAAGGTTACGCGAGACCGGGCTCCGGTACCGGCCACAATTATGGCATCTGGTACCAGCCCAACCAAACCGCCAACGGCTGGCCGCACCCGGGCCGCATGAACCCGACCCTGGAACTGATGGATGTTTACGAAAGCTACGACAAGCCGGGCGAAAGCGCGCCGCTTGCAACTTCCGCAGCTGCCAACGACCTGACCGATTATACCGGTTTCAATGCAACCAAACAATACAAAAGATTTGATAGCGAGAACGATATCTTCAAAGGGAAGGACGCGCGCATGTGGGCGACGATGATCCTGCCCGGCACCAACTGGAAAGGCCAGAAGATCGTGATTCAGGCCGGTTTCATCAAACCCGACGGTTCGGCACAGATTATGGGCGGAGATCCGTTCACCCACGGCGGCACGACTTACTACACATATGGTGCCTCCGACCGTACGAAATACTCCGGTTTCGATACCTGGGGCGGCAATAATACCCGTACGGGCGTGAGTTTCAAGAAATTTCTGAATGAAGGACTGAACATCGCTCCGGGCTGGAACCAATGCGTGACCGACTTCGCCGATTTCCGTTACGCCGAAATCCTGCTCAACTACGCCGAGGCCATTGCCGAAAGCGGCACGGGCGACAAAGTGAAAGGTGCGAAGGCATTGAATGACATTCGCCGCAGAGCCGGACATAAGGCCGAAATCCAGTTGACGATCAACAATGTGATCCGCGAAAGAAGGGTTGAGCTCGCATTTGAGCACAAGCGTTTCTGGGACCTGATCCGTCGCCGCGAGTACCACACGGTATTCAACAACACCATGCGCCACGCATTGCTACCGATCCTCGACCTGCGCGTGACGCCTGCAAAGTACATTTTCGTGCGCTTGAATGTGCCGCGCAGCAATCCGTCCACGTTCGATTACCGCCAGTATTATCGCGCGATTCCCGGCATCGGGGCGAATGGTCTGGTTCAGAATCCACAATATTAAGAGGGCTACAAGCTGTAAGCCATAGCCTCTATGCTTTCTAGGCAAGAATCTTGTGGCTTATAGCTTACCGCAAAAAGCCCCGCAGTATTAAATTGCTGTGAGCTGTAAGCCGAAGGCTATCTGCTCTTCTCGAAAGCGCAAAAGCTTAAAGCTTACAGCAAATAGCTTAAAGCAAAACGATTAACAATGAAACAAATATTCACCTACATCCCCGCCCTGCTCCTGCTTTTCAGTGCAGCGGCGTGCAGTGTCGACAACTACCCTGCCCCTAATTCCCAATTGTACGGCACTTTTCTGGACGCCGAAACCAATGAGCCTGTGGAGCAGGACATCATCCGCGGCAGCACCATCGAGTACATCGAGCACGGTTATGCTTCGAATACCAAGCAGACAATGATCGTCAAAAACGACGGTAGCTACCGCAACAACCTGATCTTCGCCAACACATACACGATCACGCCTGTGCGCGGGAATTTCGTACCCATGGCGGCGCAGGAAGTGACCGTCAAAGGCGAAACAAAGCTGGATTTCAAGGTGCAGCCTTACATTCGTGTGAAAGAAGCCAGCATTGAGAAAGTGGGTACGAAGATTGTCGCCAAGTTCAAATTGCAGCAAACTGTGATGAACAATGTGAGGAAAATCGGCTTATATGCGCACCCGGAACCGTCCGTAGGCGAGCCCATGCGCGTGGCGCTGGCCGAAAAGGAAATCAACGGTGCGATTGATCCCAACAAGGTTTATCAACTGGAAATCGACCTGCCTTCGAATAGTAATGTATTGAAAACAGGCAACCAGTACTTCTTCCGCGCAGGCGGCATCATCGATGCGCCGGAGTCTAAGTTTAATTATGCGAAAGCGGTGAGGGTTGCATTGTGATTTTATCACTTCGGCTGTCGGCTGTCGGCAGCCGAAGTAGCATTAAGAGTTATTTCAATTCATATATCAATATTAAATCAAAAAAGCCGACGGCCGATAGCCGACAGCCGAAGTAGCATTAAGAGTTATTTCAATTCATATATCAATATTAAATCAAAAAAGCCGACGGCCGATAGCCGACAGCCGAAGTAGCATTAAGAGTTATTTCAATTCATA
>Ga0065165_1000118_pt1 | contig 134488 bp, 113 predicted proteins | sample AraplaMF_Cvi_mMF_FD_63813 | JGI IMG/M metagenome (GOLD analysis project Ga0065165, IMG submission 63813) | Arabidopsis root microbial communities from the University of North Carolina, USA - plate scrape MF_Cvi_mMF (version 2) (version 3) | ecosystem: Host-associated > Plants > Roots >... | reverse complement strand
CTTCGCGAGCGATTCGATCAGCGCCGCATGCAACGCCGGAGTGGCAGCGGCCACGACGCGGGCGCCACTGTCCAGGTCCAACGGCCGGCCTTCCCAATCGGTCACCACGCCGCCGGCGGCCTGCACCACGGGTGCGATCGCCAGGTAGTCGTAAGGCATGAGGTTGGCCTCGATCACGGCGTCGATGTAGCCGGAGGCCAGCATGCCGTAACCATAGCAGTCGCCGCCGAAGCGCCGGGTGTAGGCCTCGCGGCTGGTGCGGTCGAAGCGCCGCCACTCGTCGGGCGTGAACATGTCGGGCGTGGTGGTGTAAACGGTGGCGCATGCCAGCGTATCGCAGGCGCTGGTACGGCACGGCAGGCCGTTCATCGTCGTGCCTGCCGCCACGTGGCCGATCCAGCGTTCGTCGAGCGCCGGCATGTCAAGCACCCCGAGCACGGGGCGGCCGCGATGGAGCAAGGCGATCAGGGTGCCCCACAAGGGCCAGCCGGAGATGAAGCTGCGCGTGCCGTCGATCGGGTCGATGGACCACACGAATTCCGCGTCGACACGGGCCGCGCCGTACTCCTCGCCCAGCAGTCCGTGCTCCGGCCAAGCCAGTTCGATCCGCTCGCGCAGCATCGACTCGACGCCGCGATCCACCGCCGTGACGGGACTCATGTCGCCCTTGAGCGTGACATCGACGGGCCGCCGGAATCGCGGCAACGACAAGGCCCGCGCATTGTCGGCAATGCTCGTGGCGAAGGCTTCGAACTGCTTCCGCTCTGCGGCGGACAACGATTCCATCAAAGGCGCTCCTGGTTCGCGAACGCCCGCGGCGGCTAGCCACGACACGTTTCGGGGTGATGACAAAAACGAAAATATTCCGGTGGACGCGCGCTCCACATATTTGCAAATATACCCAAAACGCCACACGAGATGTGGCTTTCGGAGACGAGCGTGCGTCCACACCGCCACATCGCAAGCGTGATCCTGATGCTGGCCGCCGGCGTGGCCCATGCGGGCAGCGTCACCGTCTATTCCGCCCTGGAAAGCGACGAGATTGCCGCCTACCTGGGTGCAGCGAAGAAAGCGCTGCCCGACATCGATATCCACGTGCTGCGCCTGTCGAGCGGCGACCTGGCCGCGCGTCTGCTGGCCGAATCGCAACGCCCACGCAACGATGTGATCTGGGGCATGGCGGTCACCGACATGCTGGACACCCGCATCGCCGCCCTGCTCACCCCGGTGCACGGCACGCATATCGACAGCATGCCGGCCGCGTTTCGCGACCGCGGCGGACGGTGGTTCGCCCCGACCGGGTTCCTCGCCGCCTTGTGCGTGAACCGCGAAGCGCTGGCCGACCAGGGCCTGCCGATGCCGCGCAGTTGGAACGACCTGGCCTCGCCCGCGTACCGGGGGCAGATCGCCATGCCCGATCCGTCGTCATCCGGCACGGGTTACATGCTCATCTCTTCGCTATCGGACGCCGGGCGCGACCCCGCTGGCATGGCACTTACGCTCGGCATCGCACGCAATGTGGGCCAGGTGACGTTGTCCGGCTCGGCGCCTTGCAAGCTCGCGCGCATCGGGGAATTCCCCATCGGCATTTCCTTCGCGTTCTCGGCCATGCAGGCGATCCGCCAGGGTTATCCAGTGACGATGGTGATCCCGGAAGGCGTGAAAGGGTACGAACTGGAGGCGTCCGCGCTCATGAAGCAGGCGGCACGCAATGAAGACGCCCGGCGCTTCCTCGACTGGACGGCGTCGCCGGAAGCCGCGGCGCTGTACCGCGGCTACAAGGAAATCGTCGCCGCACCCGGCAGCGTGCCGAGCGCGGAACAGCAACGGGAAGGACTGCCCGCCGACCTCGTCGCCACGCTGCCCGTGCGCGACTTCGACATGGCCGCGCGGGAACGCGCGGCGCTTATCGCCAGATACAAGCGGTTGACGCGCTAGCGCGGCCGACGGGGGAACTGAAGGGGATGCATCTGCGGATCGACGACATCGCGAAGTCATGGGACGGTCACACGGTGCTCGACGCCGTGTCCTTCTCCGCGCGCGAAAACGAATTCGTGTGCCTGCTCGGCCCGAGTGGCTGCGGCAAGACCACGCTCCTGCGCATCGTTGCCGGACTGACCGCGCCCGACGCCGGCCGCATCGCGCTGGCCGGCCGCGACATCACTACCCTTCCCGCCCGCGAGCGGCGCATGGGCCTCGTGTTCCAGGCGTACTCGCTCTTTCCGGACATGACGGCCGCCGCCAATGTCGGTTACCCGATGCGCCTGCGGCGCGAGTCGCCGGCGAAGATCGCCGCCCGTTGTAGCGAACTGCTCGAACGCGTGGGGCTTGGCGGACTCGGCTCCCGCTTTCCGGACGAGTTGTCCGGCGGGCAGCAACAACGCGTGGCGCTTGCCCGGGCGCTCGCCACCGAACCCGCGATGCTCCTGCTCGACGAGCCCCTGAGCGCGCTCGATCCCGCCATTCGCGGGCAGTTGCGCAGCGAGATCCGCCTGCTTCAGCGCGCCCTGGGCATTCCCACCATCATGGTGACGCACGACCAGGAAGAAGCGCTGGCGATGGCGGACACCATCGTGTGCATGAACCATGGCCGCATCGAGCAGATCGGCACGCCGCGCGATCTGTACGAACGCCCGCGCTCGCGCTTCGTCGCCGAGTTCGTGGGGCGCGCGAACCTGCTGCCCACGGCGTTCGTTCGCGACACCATGCCTGGCTTCCTCGAGCGCCGCCCGCCGGGCGGCGAGGCCACCTACGAGTTCTGCCTTCGTCCGGAAGACGTGCTCGTCCAAAGCGACGCGCACGGCGAAGCGGTGGTCGAGGATTTCGTCTTCCTCGGCAATCTGGCGCGCGTGACGGTGTCCTGGCGCGGCCGGCGGCTGCTGGCCGAACTGCGGGGAAGCAGCACCCTGGCCCGTGGCGACGCGGTGTCGGTGGATGCAATGCGCGGCGCATGGGTGTGCGCATGACGAGCGCCCGCGCACCCGCGCTCTGGCTCCTGATATTGCCCGCGCTGGGACTGGCCCTGTTTTTCCTGCACCCGCTGGCGACGGTGCTCTGGCGCAGCGTGACCGACGCCCAGGGCAGCTTTACCGTAGGCAACTACCTGCGACTGTTCGACGACCCGGGACTGCCGCGCGCCGCGCTGCGCAGCCTGGCCATCGGTATCGCCACGACCGCATGCTGCGTGCCCCTCGGTCTGGCGTTGGCCATGGCGCTGCACCGCTCGCGCCTTCCGGGCAAGGCGTGCATCCGAGCCGCCCTGCTTCTGCCGATGCTGGCTCCCTCGCTCGTGCTCGGCCTCGGTCTCGTGTGCCTGCTGGGGCGCAATGGCCTCATTCATCGCCTCACCGGCGCCACGACGGACATCTACGGTTTCTGGGGCCTGCTGATCGCCAACACGCTGTACGGGCTGCCGCAGGTCGTCATCATCGTGTCCGCCGCGCTGGCCCGCACACCCGCACGGCATTACGATGCCGCCGCATCCATGGGGGCGACGCCGTGGCGGCAATTTCTCGACGTCACCCTGCCGCGCCTGCGCTTCGCCCTGCTCGCCGCAGCCTTCCTCGTTTTTACCGAAACGCTGACCGATTTTGGCAGCGCCGTGGTCGTGGGTGGGAGCTATCGCGTGCTGGCGATGGAGATCTACAGCGAGGTGGTGGGCCAGCTCGATTTCGGCATGGGTGCGACACTGGGCGTAGTGCTGCTCGCGCCCGCCCTGCTTTCAGTATGGCTCGCACGCATCGCGCGTCGCCGCCAGGACAGCGGCGACGCGATGCCAGGGCGCATGCTTCTGCCGGCCAAGCATGCGTGGCGCGATACGGCCCTGGGCGCGTTGAGTCTCGCGGCCTTGCTTCCGATGGTCGCGATGGTGGCCACGGTGGCCTATGTAAGTGTCGTCAAGCTCTGGCCTTACGACCGCACCCTGACCCTCGCGAACTATACGAGCGGCATGCCCGACGGCTATGGGCCCGTGGCGACATCGCTAGGCATGTCGTTCCTCGCTGCCTGCGCCGGCTCCGTTCTCGTGTTCGCACTTGCCGCCGGCCTGCGGCGCGCTCCGCGCGGTGTCGCGCGCCCCATGCAGTTCCTCGCTTCCCTACCGGCCGCGGTGCCGGGGATGGTGCTGGGCCTGGGCTATGTGCTCGCCTTCGACCATGGCGTGCTGTCCGGGTGGTTCTATGGAGGGCTGGCCATCGTGTCGTTCTGCAGCCTCTACCATTACCACGCACAGGCCTTCCTCGCGATGCAGACCGGCATGCGCCAGGTCCCCGATGCACTGGACGACGCCGTCGCCGTGTCCGGCGGCGGCACCGGACACGTGCTGCGCGACGCCGTGCTGCCCTTCGTCGCGCCTGCGGCCATCTCCACCTTCTTTTACCTGTTCATGCGCTCCATGGTGACGCTGTCGGGCGTGATCTTCCTGGTCACGCCCGATCTGGGCCTCGCCTCGGTCACGGTGATGCGCCTGGACGAAAACGGTTTCCTGGCGCAAGCGGCCGCCTACGCCATGTGCGTGGTGCTGGCCGCCGCGCTGGCGCTCGGCGCGATGCGCCTCATCCTCCACGTCCTCAAGGAACGACGCCATGTGGCATGAAGAACGACATTCCCGTATTCGCGACCTGCTCCGCGCCAGCGGCCAGGTGTCGGTGGAACGCATCGTCACGGAGCTGGGCGTGTCCCGCGAGACGATCCGCCGCGATCTTGTCGAACTGGCCGAGCGTGGCGAGATCCGCCGCGTGCACGGCGGCGCCGTGCTCACCGGCGACGAACCCCCGATCGACGTGCGCCATGCCACCCGCGTACGCGAAAAACGCGCCATCGCGAAGAAAGTGGCCGCACTCGTGGAGAGCGGACAGACCCTCTTCATGGACGCGGGCAGCACGATGAACCTCGTCGCCGAGGCGCTTGCCGCACGCAGCGGGCTCACCATCGTGACCAATGCCGTGGACGTGGCCTCGCGGTTTGCCGCGCGCCCCGGCAACGAGGTGCACCTCCTGGGCGGCCGCTTCAATGCGCAGATCGGATGCACGCAGGGCGCGGCCACCGTGGCGGAGATCGCCCGCTACCAGCCGCACCTCGCCATCGTGTCCCCCGTGGGAATCGAAGCGAAATCCGGTGCCAGTAGTTTCGAAATGGAAGAAGCCGAAGTCGCAAGAGCGATGTGCGCGAATGCGCGGCGCATCGTGATCGCGGCCGACCATTCCAAGATCGGCGTGCGCAGCCGCGTCGCCTGGTGTCCCGCCGACCGCATCGATGTGCTCGTGACCGATCGTCGCGCGGAACGTTCGCGCGCGATCGACGCCCTCCGTAAGGCCGTGCGCGAGGTCGCCTATGCCTGAAACAACCCGCGCCAGGAAGGCCGCTGCAACCGCTATTTCAATCGATAGAAAACATTCCAGCCAAACGATGTCTTCCCGGAGCACTCACATGCATTCCCGCCTCAATGTTCGACATACCCTCTTGTGCGCCGCCGTCGCAGCCTCCCTGTCCGGCGTGGCGTTCGGCCAGGCCACCACCGGCCGCATCGCCGGCCAGGCACCGGCAACGGCCGGTGAAACCGTACTCGTGGAGGGCAGCAACGGCCTCGTGCGCGAAGTGCCCGTGGACGCCCGCGGCCGCTATTCGGTCGAGGCCCTGCCCCTGGCCACGTACAAGGTGTCGCTCAAGGCCAACGGCCAGGTCGTGGACACCCGCGACAACGTCACGCTTCGCGTCGGTGCCGCCACCGATATCTCGTTCGACACGGCCGCCGGTGCGGCGGGCGCCGAGCAGCTCGAAGGCGTAACGGTGTCGGCCACCAGTCTGCCCAAGATCGACGTGGCCACGGTCGCTTCGAGCACGGTGATCACCGCGCAGGACATGGCGCGTCTTCCGCTGGCGCGTACGGCCGAGGCCGTGGCCCTGCTCGCACCGGGCGCCTCGCCGGGTGCACGCGGCTTCAAGGGCGCCTTCGGCAACCGGCTGGTGAGCTTCGCCGGCTCGTCGGTCACGGAGAACGCGTATTACATCAACGGCATGAACACCACCGATCCGCTCAGCGGGTTTGGCGGCATCACCCTGCCCTACGGCGCGGTGGACCAGCAGGAAGTGTTGAGCGGCGGCTATTCGGCCATGTACGGCCGCTCCGACGGCGGCGTGATCAGCCAGGTGGGCAAGCGCGGCAGCAACGAATGGCATTTCGGCGCGCAGGTGCTGTGGGAACCCGACTTCGCACGTGCGAGTGCGCGGAACATCAAGTACGGGCATAACAATCCCAATCCGCCCGGCTCGGTCTTCCTCCGCAACGATGACAATCACGAGCACAGCAGCACCATCAGCGCTTACGCGGGCGGCCCGCTGATCAAGGACAAGCTGTACGCCTTCGCCGCCGTGGAGATGGAGCGCAGCGAGGGCAACACCATCGGCGACGTGAACCACGCGTACGACACGCGCTACACGTACAAAGACCCCAAGTGGTACGGCAAGCTCGACTGGAACATCAACGACAGCAACATCCTCGAGCTGACCGGCGTCAACCAGACGCATCGTAGCAACGGCAACAAGTACGCCTACGACTACGACGACAACACCATCGGCGACTATGCCGGCACCGATTACACATACAAGACAAAGGCGATGATGTATGTCGCTAAGTACACCAGCTACATCACCGACGACCTCACCCTGACGGCCCTCTACGGCAAGTCGAAGCTCACCTACTACAACGAACCGCCGGGCACCGGCGTCACCGGGCCCTTCATCGGCGGTGTGAACCAGCAGAACCCGGCCTTGAACGGCGGCTCGCCGATTACCAACGGGCAGACGCTGGACACCGTGGACAACCCCGACCACGAGTCCACCAACCGCAACCTTCGCGTCGACTTGAATTACAAGATCGGCAATCACTCGATCACCGCCGGTATCGACAACCAGGATTCCCACGATATCGACGACGGCACCACCATCGGCGGCGACGGCTACGAGCTGTGGTACGGCAAGCAGGATCCCAACCTCAACATCAGCGACAATCCGTTCGTGGGCAAGCCGGGCGACTACCCCGGCGGCGAGAACGGCTACTACGCCTACTACCGCCACTACAATACGCTGGCCTCCGTTCGCGTGAAGCAGCGCGCCCAGTACGTGATGGACGACTGGCAGGTCACCGATCGCCTGCTGCTCTCCCTCGGTCTGCGCAACGACCAGTTCACGAACTACAACCCCGAAGGCAAGCCGTACCTCAAGCTGACCAAGCCGCAATGGGCCCCGCGCCTCGGCTTCAGCTGGGACGTGAACGGCGACTCGACGATGAAGATCTACGGCAACGCGGGCCGCTACTTCCTCGCCATGCCGGCTTCGGTGGCCTTGCGCACCTCCGCCGGTTCGCTGGCGGTGAACCAGTACTTCACCTACACCGGCATCGATTCGCACGGCCTGCCCACCGGTATCACCTACATCGCCTCCCAGACCGGCGGCGGCGTGTCGCCCAACGGCGAATATGGCCAGGCGCCCGATCCCCTTACCGTCAGCTCGAAGAACATCAAGTCGGAGTATCAGGACGAATTCATCCTGGGCATGGACCAGCAGTTGAACGCCGACTGGGTGTGGGGCGCCAAGGCCACGGTGCGGAAACTCCGCAACGCCCTGGACGACGTGTGCGACAACGGCGCCATCAGCCGCGCCGCCGCGGCGCAGGGCGCCGACATCGACACGCTGACCATCGGCAGCTGCTACCTGTCCAATCCGGGCCGGGCCAACGTCTACCAGCTGAAGAAGGACGGCGGCGGTTATTACAACGTCACCGTCACCAACGACGACTTCGGCTTCAGCCATCTGAAGCGCAACTACTACGGCCTGGATCTCTACCTCTCGCATCCGTTCGACGGCACGTGGTCGGCCAAGGTGGACTACCTGTTCTCGCGCAGCTACGGCAACACCGAGGGCCAGGTGCGTTCCGACGTGAACCAGGGCTCGGTCGCGGCCTCGCGTGACTGGGATTACGCCACGCTGATGGACTACGCGAACGGCTACCTCGCCAATGACCGCAAGCACCAGCTGAAGCTCTACGGCTCCTATCAGATCGCGGCCGAGTGGATGGTGTCGGCCAACCTCACGGTGCAGTCCGGACTGCCGAAGTCCTGCCTGGGCCGCTATGGCGCGGACGAGAGCGATCCGTCCGGCTACGGCAGCTACTACCACTTCTGCTTCGGCCAGCCGTCGGCGTATGGCGCGAAGGGTCGCCAGCCATGGGAGGAACTGCTCGACGTGAACGTCGAATACCGTCCGTTGTGGGCGGATCGCAAGCTGGCTTTCAACGTGTCGGTGTTCAACCTGCTGAACCAGCAGCGGGCGGAGTCGACCAACCCCGTATCGGGCAGCAGCGGTTCCGTGAACGATGGCTACCAACAGGTGAACAGCTACACGACACCGCGCTACGCACGCCTCGGCGTCACCTACGACTTCTGACGGAGACGTCATGCACGCATTGCTGCGATTTACCTTCGCCGCACTCGCCGCCGGGGTCCTCGCGACCCCGGCGGCAGGTGGCGAACGCGCCAACAACGAACTTCCAAGCGAGATCCCGGCGCATTTCATCCCGACGAATGTCGGCTTCGACTTCGAACGGCGCACCGTCGACATACCGATGCGCGACGGCGTGAAGCTGCACACGGTGATCCTCGTTCCCAAGGGCGCCACGCATGCGGGCATCCTCCTCACCCGCACCCCCTACGGCGCCGACGGCATGGGCCACCGCGGGGACAGCCCGCACCTCGGGCCGACCTTGCGTGGCTACGACAATCCGGCCGATGTCATCGTGCAGGATGGGTACATCCGGGTGATCCAGGACATCCGCGGGAAGAACGGATCGGAAGGCGACTTCGTGATGAACCGTCCGCCGATCGGCCATGGCAATCCCACCGCCGTGGACGAGTCGTCCGATATCTACGACACCATCGACTGGCTGGTAGAGCATGTGCCGGAGTCCAACGGAAAGGTCGGCATCATCGGCATTTCCTACGACGGCTTCGAGGCGATGGTCGCGACCATTCGTCCGCACCCTGCCCTCAAGGTGGCCGTGCCCATCAATCCCATGATCGACGGATGGATGGGCGACGACTGGTTCCATCGCGGCGCCTTCCGCCAGCAGATGATTCCGTACATCTACGGCATGGTGAATTCCCGCCGCAGCGACATCGGCTGGACCAGCGGCTATCGCGACGACTACGACCTCTACCTTCACTACGGTTCCGCCGGCGACGTCGGCCGTGCCTACGGCATGGAAGCGCTCGGCTTCTGGCAAAAGCTCCTGGCGCACCCCGCGTACGACAGCTTCTGGTCGGAACAGGCGCTCGACCGCATTGCCGCGAAGGAGCCCATGACGGTACCCACGATGCTGGTGCACAGCCTGTGGGACCAGGAAGACAACTACGGCGACATGGCCGTGTATCGTGCCCTCGCCCCGCGCGACCCGGAGCACAAGAAGCTGTGGCTTGTCCTTGGCCCCTGGCGCCATGCGAAGACCTGGGAACGAGGCGAAAGCATCGGTCCGATCCATCTCGGCAGCGACACCGGCACCACGTTCCGGCAGCAGATCCTCCGTCCGTTCCTGGCGCAATACCTGAAGGACGACGCCCCGCAAGCGGACATCGCGCCGGTGAATGCGTTCGTCACCGGCGAGAACGTCTGGCGCAAACTCGACAACTGGCCGTCTGCCTGCCGTGAAGGCTGCGCGCCCACGATGCGGCGCTGGTATGTCGAAGCCGATGGCGGCCTGGGCGAGGCCGTGCCTTCGCCGGGTGCCGACGAATACGTGTCCGATCCGGCCAAGCCGGTACCGTACCGCGTTCGCCCCATCCAGCCGTGGTCGCATGGCGTGCCCGATCAGGTCGACAGCTGGCCGGAATGGCTGGTGGACGACCAGCGCCAGTTCGCCACCCGTACCGACGTACTGACCTACGTTTCGCCCGTGCTCGATCGCCCCCTGGGTGTCGCCGGCGAACCCCTGGTGCACCTGCTGGCCTCCACCAGCGGCACGGACAGCGACTGGGTGGTGAAGCTGATCGACGTGTACCCCGACGAGGTGGAAGAGCAGCCCTCGATGGGCGGCTACCAGTTGCCCATCGCCATGGAGATCTTCCGCGGCCGCTACCGCGAAGGCTACGACAAACCGGCCGCGCTCACGCCGGACAAGCCCCTGGAATACCGCTTCCCGCTACCGACGGTGAATCACGTGTTCCAGCCCGGCCATCGCGTGATGGTGCAGATCCAGTCGAGCTGGTTCCCGCTCTACGACCGCAACCCGCAGACCTTCGTGCCGAACATCTTCAACGCGAAGGCCGGGGATTATCGCAAGGCAACGCAACGCGTGCTGCGCGATGGCCAGAACGGCACCTACGTGGAGTTGCCCGTTACGAAATGACGAAAGCCCCCTGTAGGAGCCGCTACAGCGGCGAGGCCCACTGCCTCACGCTCCGCCCCCTTCGCCGCTATAGCGGCTCCTACATCCAAGGCAGCTACGCTTCGACGGAAAGGTGCACCGAACGGGCCTCCATGAGTTTCATCCGCTCGAGCAAGCCTGCGTAGAACGAGGCGAGGACGTCGAACCCGTGCGTCCGGTCGAACTCGACCATGCCTTCGATCTCCCGGGTCAGATCGATGGGAGCATCTGGAGCCCTGTCCAAGATTCCGGACGGAAGGGAGGTGCTGAGGGCCGTCACATCCGCCGGATCGATCTGCCCACTGAAGATCATCTCGTCCAGATATTCAACAAGTTGTCGGGGGGTGATGCTTGAAAAGTTTACGCGCCCATGCGTTGGCAAGACCTCTCTGCTCGGCACGACGGTGTCGGAAGGCCCCCGATGTGGCGCCGCCGTTTCTTTGGAAGCTACGGTCGCGAATGTTTGCGCTGCAATTTGCATTGATTTGTCTCCGTTGACAGTCGTCAAAAGAGAGCAGATTTCCGGCCCGATTCTAAGGGCCGATTGCCTACGAGAGGGCCGATCCCACCAAAGCTCACAGGCGGCGCCTACACGAGCCGGGCGTGTCGACACGACGCACCGTTGTCGACACGTATTGCCTGCACGATATTGGGAGGAAGGCGTACGACGCTCTGCGTGCCCTGAAGGCATGCTACCCGGCGGTCGAACCGACCGACGAGGACAAGATCATGAAGAAGATTGCTATCGCCGCTGTGGCATTCGCCACCTGCCTGGCCTCCGACATTTCGTGCGCCAACAATTTGTCGCAGGTTTATGCCTATTCAGTGGAATCAGCTCAAGGAGGAACTGAAATCCTTTCGCGGGGCGTGTCGTCCACCAGCAGGAGCCATGGAGGTGCCTGGATGCGCATCACTACCGAAGAGATTGGCTATGGAAGCAATGCGCGGGCAACGCTTCTCGGCTTTTCCCTCCGCGAAATACAGACCGTGCCTCTCTGCAACCTCCGTGGCTCTGCCAGACCCTGCAACGGCCGCGGCACCATCGTCGGCTATCGCCGAACTTGGGACGCGAGCGGGCGCGACGGCGGCAACTTTGAATACATGGTGATCCCGAACGGCGTTGGCGGTGTGCGACGGGTGAACCTGACAATTCGGTAAGTCGAAGTCCGGTGCGTTTTTCAAGCAACTGTCGAGAGCACGGCTGCTGGCTCCCCGCCACTCTTGACCCACCGAGGGGGAGCCGGCACTTCAGTCCTTGGCCAACGCACTGCCCATGTGGATCACGAGGTTGTCGATGCGCAGGATGCCGCCTTCGAACGTGGTGGTGAGGTGGATCTCGCGGATCGTTGCGCCTGGCGGTGCGTGGCAGCTGTAGGTGCCGGCGTGTACCGTGGCGCCGGACCACGATGCGGTCTCCGGGCCGTTGCTGAAGACGCACCCGAGTTGCACGGCCTGCTCGCCCGGTGTCTGAATCCAGTAGTCGAACGACGCGTCGCTGCCGCGAATGCCCGGTGCCAGCACGATGCTGGTGAGGTTCGCGCTCTTCCCGACGCCGGGACGGATGGCTAGGTAGCGCCCCGTAAGCGGACGCATCCCCCCATCGGCGCGCTCGCCGTACAGGAACGGACCGCGCTTCGACGCGACGATCGTAACGAGTCCGCCGGGGTCCTTGAACGGCGTGACGATGCTCCCGCCGGGAAGTCCGTCGAAACCGATGGCCTGCGCTGCGCCAGGCGCCATGACCTCCTGTGCCCCCGCCGAAGCGAGGGCGGCGACGAAGAGGAGGACCGTTCCGGCAAGAGGGGCGCGCATCCTTTACACATCGACCCTTACACGTGAAGGACGCGTGCAGAATGTGCGCTCCTTGCCGAAACGGCTTGGGTCAACGCTTCCCGGCGTCCACGGGGCCTGGATCGGGGCCGCGCAATTGCGACGTCGGCAATCCTCGATAACCCCAGTCCTCCATGGCGACCTCCTCGATCACCACATGGGTGACCTCCGGCGACTTCCCGAGGACGCGTTCCAGCGTTTCGGTAATTTCGGCGATCACCTGCGCCTTCTGCGCAGGTGTGTTGCCTTCACGCGTGATACGAACATTGACGAAGGGCATGGCGGCGTTACCAGCGACCGGTGCTCGCGCCGCCGTCGACCGGCAGCACCACACCGTTGGTGAAGGAACTCCGCACCAGATAGACCACCGCCTCCGCGATGTCTTCCGGGCGGCCCAGCCGGTTCATCGGATTCAGACCGCTGAGGAACGCATGGGTCTCCGGCGAATGCATCGGCGTGTCGATGATACCCGGCGCCACGGCGCTCACCCGGACGTTGTACGGCGACAGCTCGAGGGCCAGCGCGCGAGTCATGTCGTTAAGCCCGCCCTTGATCAGCACCGCCATGGCGGCCGTCACGTTGCGGTCGGGCTGGAGGCCGAGGTTCGCTGTGATGTTGACGATGTGGCCCGACTTGCGTGCCGCCATGTGGCGCGCGGCCACCTGGGATGGGTAGACGACGCCGCGCAGGTTGGTATCGATCATCGCGTCGATGTCCTGCACGGTGTACTCGGCGAACGGCTTCGCGATGAAGATGCCGGCATTGTTCACCAGCACGTCTACCTGCCCGAAGGCCTCGATGGCGTGGTCGAACAGGCGCTCGGCCGTCTCGGGCAGCGCGATGTCGCCTGCGACGGCGAGGAAGCGGTCGCTGTTGCCGAGGGCCTTGGCGGCCTCGTCGAGACGGGCCTGGCTGCGGCCGTTGCCGACGACGTTGTAACCCAGGTCGAGGAAGGCCTTGGCGATGGCGAAACCGAGGCCGCTGGAGGCGCCGGTGACGATGACGGTTTGGCGGGTGCTCATGGATGTGCTCCTGATGATGGAAAGGTGCCGGCTCGTTGGCCGGGCCTGTCGCACAATCTATTGATGCGCCGGGCGTGGATAAATATGATCCGGAGCAAATGACTCGTTACATGGTGTAATTCATGCATCGCCAGTTCGACGACCTGATGCTCGGCAGCATCGAGCTGTTCTGTCTGGCCGGGGAGTTGGGCGGCTTCACCGCTGCGGCCACCGCCGCCGGCGTGACTCCCGCCGCGGTCAGCAGATCGGTGGCGAGACTGGAGGCTCGCCTGGGCGTGCGGCTGTTCGTGCGCAGCACACGCCAGATCCGTCTCACCGACGCAGGGCGGGTCTACATGGAGCAGTGCCGCCAGGCCTTGACGCAATTCGCCGATGCGGAGCGCATGGCCAGCGGGCAGGAAGCACAACTGTCGGGACGCCTGAGGATCAGCGCACCCACCACGTATGCACACTACCGCCTGCTGCCCGCCCTGCCCGCGTTCCATCGCGAGCATCCCGGCATCCGCCTGGACCTGCACATCAGCAATCGCAACATCGGCTTCGCCGACGAAGCCTTCGACCTCGCGATCCGCGTTCGCGCCCCGGTCGATTCGTCCCTGATCGTGCGTCACCTGGAGGACAGCGCGCTTGTCGTGGTCGCCGCTCCGGCGTACCTCGCCACGCACGGGGTCCCCCGTACGCTCGCCGACCTCGCCCGGCACGAGTGCATCCAGTTCGACCTGCCCAGCAGCGGCCGGCGCATTCCCTGGCTGTTCCGTCGGGACGGCGAGGACGTGGAGTTCGAGGCTGAGAGCAGCTACACGGTCTCGGAAGACGTACTCGGCGGTGTCACGCTCGCGCGAGCCGGCGCCGGGCTGTTCCAGGCGTACCGCTTCGTCGTGCAGGAATTCCTGGAAAGCGGCGCGCTGGTCGAAGTGCTCGCCGACCTCGGCGGCCGCTCCCGGCCTTACAACCTCCTCTATCCGCACAGCCGCTTCGTGCCGCCACGCGTGCGCGCCTTTATCGACTTCCTGACCGCCCGTGTCGCTGCAGCACCGTGACGGCCCGCGCGGCCCGCGGCGGGTGGGTGCTTTCCGCCCCGTCCCCTATACTCCCGCGCATGAAGCCCAACGTCCTGCTGCAGTACATCCTCCCGCACCGCTTCCTCTCGCGCATCGTCTACTGGGCGACCCGGTGGGAGTGGAGCCCCTGGAAGAACTTCCTCATCCGGGAGATCGTGAAGCGCTACGACGTGGACATGAGCCAGGCGGCGCAGCCGGATCCGTTCGCTTACCAGCACTTCAATGCGTTCTTCACCCGCAAGCTGAAGGCCGATGCACGCCGGGCCGACCCCGATCCCGCCACCATCGTGTCGCCCGCAGACGGCCGCATCAGCCAGTCCGGGCGCATCCGCGACGGCCGCATCTTCCAGGCCAAGGGGCAGGAATACACGGCTGCCGAATTGCTTGGCGACGAAGCCGCGGCGGCACCCTTCCGTAACGGCAGCTTCGTGACGATCTACCTCTCGCCTCGGGACTACCATCGGGTGCACATGCCGCTGGAAGGCGAGCTCACGGGCACCACGCACGTGCCCGGCCGCATCTTCAGCGTGGCCCCTTTCGCAGTGGAAGCCATTCCCCGCGTCTTCGCCCGTAACGAACGCCTGGTGTGTCATTTCCAGGGCGTCCATGGCCCCTTCGTGTCGGTGATGGTCGGGGCGATCCTCGTGTCCAGCGTTGCCACCGTGTGGGACGGCCTCGCCATCCCGCCGTATGCGTCCGATATCCGCCACCACGATTGCCGCGACCGGCACGTGAAGCTGGAACGCTTCGCCGAAATGGCCCGCTTCAACATGGGCTCGACCGTCATCCTGCTGCTGCCCGAAGGCTACGTACTCGACGATCTCAAGCCCCAACAACAGGTTATCGTCGGCCAGCGGCTGGGGCGCTGGGCCGGGAGCGTTGCCGCGAACGCATGACGAGCCGCGTCACAATGTGACGAAAACGTCTTACATTTGACGCACGGCCGGGGTATTCTCCCCGGACCGCTGCCTCCATCGGGGGAGAGGCACGGGACCGCAAGAAGCATCCGTACTAGGGGAAGTCGTCCATGCGTCTGGTCACCCATCTCATCGCTGTCAATCGCGAAATTCGTCTTCGCCGGCAGCTCGCCGATATCGAACGCGTGGTGCTCGCTCTGCCGGTGCGCGCGCATGTCGACCTCCAGCAACTGGTAAGGCGCGAGATGGAACAGGCCGCGGCCTGCGACTTCCCCCATCTGTACGGCACGCCGCCGGAAGAACGCTACAGCACTTACGGCCATGGACCGGATATCGGCCTTGGCAAGGCGCGCTCGGAAAACCCGTTGATCGCCACGCGTGGCGTCGCGTTGTGGATTGCCGCGGTCTATCACGAGACCCTCGACTCGCGTCGCCCGGGCATGGAAGAACTCCATAGGCAGATCCTGCGCCTGATGCGCCAGATCAAGGAATTGTCCGCGTCGGAACGACGTGAGCCCACCGCAAGCTGGATGAGCGGTCCGCAAGCGGTGGCGTAACCCTCAGCGGCAGACCGGCACGCGGATCGCCTGCCCCACCGTCAAATGATGCCCCTTCAACCCGTTCATGCGCGCGATGTCTTCCACATCGGCGCAGTTGCTCTTGCGCGCGATGCCCACCAGCGTGTCGCCACGGCGCACGGTGTATGACCTTGACGCGCGGGAGGGCGACTTCGCGGCGGACGGCGACGGACCGTTCGCCAGGGCGGCCGACGTAGCCGCCGGGGGCGGAGGCGCCACGATCTTCACCGCGTTGTGCAGATCGCTGGCGAGGATCGGCCAGGGACCGTCGGTGCAGGTGGCGGCATAGGCTTTCTCGAGCTGCTTGGGCACCTCGAGCCGTGTCCCGACCGGTTGGCTCACCTGCGGATCGAGACGCGGATTGAGGTTTCGCAGCGTGCGGAACCAACCCTCCGACATGCCCTGCGCGGAACCGAGGCAGACGGTGAGTTCGGCGAGCGACGCGGGGCGCTTCAAGACGATCTGCCCCGGCTCGCCGTCGATCCTCGGCCAGTTCAGGTGGTAGCTGTCGGGGTGCAGGAACAGCCAGGCGGCGGCCAGCACCATCGGTACGTAATCGCGCGTCTCGGCCGACATCTGCCCGTAGATCTGCGGGTCGTAGAAGCCCGCGCCCGGATTGGCCGCGGCAAGACGGCGCATGCGTCCCTCGCCGGCGTTGTACGCCGCAAGCGTCAGTTCGAGGTTGTTGTTGAACACTCCCAGCTGCTCGTCGATGTATTCGGCATTGGCCTGCGCCGCCATGGTCGGATCGAAACGCTGGTCGAAGCCGTCAGTGTTGGAAAGGCCGAAGCGCAAGCCGGTGGCGTACATGAACTGGAGCGGCCCCGACGCCCCGGAGCGCGACACGGCGTGCACCTTGCCCCCGGATTCCTTGGCCATGATGCCGAAGAGCAGCGCCTCGGGCAGGTCGGCCTTCTTGTAGGCAGGCCACATCTTGTAACGGAGCATCTGATAGTTGACGTAGGCGTCCATCAGGTTGGGGCGCAGCTGGGTCAGCCACATTTCCAGCGCCGCCTTCACCGGGCCGTTCATCACCATGAGGTCGGAAAACTGCTGGCCCTTGAGCATCGTGACGCTGCGCTGCGCCTGCGGCAGCGCACCGACGACGAGCGACTTCGAAGCATCGCCGGGCTGCGCGCCCACTTCGGCCTCCTGCTCGGTGTCGTCGGCGTCCTCGCCTTCGATGAAGCTGCCGTCCTTGAGCCGCAGCAGCCGGTCGAACACGGCGGCGAAACGTTGCTGGTCGCAGCCGGGCGTGAGGGCACAGCGTGCCGAGGCGTCCTTCAGCTGATCGAGCGACTGTTTGCGCGTGCGGGCAGCTTCCGGAGTGTCGCCGCGGCGGGCCTGGTCGATCGACGCCTCATACCCCTTGCTCGCCTGGTTCATCCGGTCGTACAAGGCATTGACCTCGGGAGTGGCCTTGCCGGAAGAACGTGGAGCACCGCTGGATGCGCAGCCGGCGAGGATCGCAAGCGGCAGGATCAGGAAAGGTCGCGGAATACGGACGGACATGCACAGGCTCGGGGGTAAGGCATTGCCGGCAACGTTACCCCCGAGGGCCGTTAGACTCAAGCACCAAAGACCGAAAAACCGCCGTAAACACGCGCCGTTGCGTAAACTTGCTCAGGTCACGCTTAAGAAGGAAGAACCATGACGACGATCCTCATCGGCCGCGGCGACGAGGCGACGGTGTCCCTCGATTCCCGCTACGGCAACCGCCACGGCATGATCGCGGGGGCCACGGGCACTGGTAAGTCGGTGAGCCTGATGCTTCTGGCGGAGGGCTTTTCTCGCATGGGCGTGCCCTGCTTCCTCGCCGACGCCAAGGGCGACCTTGCCGGACTTGCCCAAGCCGCAGGGGCGCCCTCGGAGAAGCTGGCGGCGCGGCTGCAGAAGCTGGGCCTCGCAGGCTGGAAGCCGCAGGCCAATCCCGTGGTGTTCTGGGACATTTACGGCAAGGCCGGACACCCCGTGCGGGCCACGGTGTCGGAAATGGGCCCCACCCTGCTGTCCCGCATCCTGGAACTCAACGACACCCAGGAAGGCGTGATGGAAGTGATCTTCCGGGTTGCCGACGACGAAAGCCTGCTCCTGCTCGATCTCGCCGATCTGCGGGCAATGCTCGGTTTCGCGGCGGAAAACGCGAAGGACATCTCGGCCCGCTACGGGCTGATAAGCGCGCAGAGCGTGGCCGCCATCCAGCGCGCCCTGCTCAAGCTGGAACAGGACGGCGCGGATGCGTTCTTCGGCGAACCCGCGCTGGAACTGTCCGACCTGATGCGCCAGGACATGAGCGGCCGTGGCGTCATCAGCGTGCTCTCCGCCGATACGCTGATCCTGAAACCGAGGCTTTACTCCACGTTCCTGCTCTGGCTGCTGTCCGAACTGTTCGAACAGTTGCCGGAAGTGGGCGACCTGGACCAGCCGAAGCTCGTGTTCTTCTTCGACGAAGCGCATCTGCTGTTCGACGATGCTCCCGCCGCGCTGCGCCAGCGCGTGGAACAAGTGGTCCGGCTCATCCGATCCAAGGGCGTCGGCGTCTATTTCTGTTCGCAGAACCCGGACGACGTGCCTGGCGAGATACTCGGGCAGTTGGGCAACCGCGTGCAGCACGCGCTGCGCGCATTCACGCCGCGCGACCAGAAAGCCGTGAAAGCGGCTGCGGAAACCTTCGCCCGCAATCCGAAGCTCGACGTCGTGGAGACGATCGGCACACTCGGCACTGGCGAGGCGCTCGCCTCCATGCTGGGCGACGGTGGCGTACCGTCGCCCGTGCAGAAGGTGCTGGTGTCCACGCCGGAGTGCCGCATCGGCGCCATCACCTCGGAAGAACGGGCAGCGGTGCGCTCTCGCTCGCCAGTGGGCGGCAAGTACGACACACCGGTGAATCGTGAATCCGCACAGGAGCGCCTCGCTGCCCGCGCGAGCCAGAAAAGCGCGGCCGACGCGCCGCCTGTAAAAACGCAGAACGCGGACGACGGCGACCACACTTGGGGCGACGCGGTTCGCGACGCCGTGTTCGGTACGAAGCGCCGCCAGGGCATGATCGAAACCATGGCGAAGTCGATGGTGCGCACTGCCGGCTCGCGCGCCGGGCAGCAGATCGTGCGGGGTATCCTCGGCAGCATCTTCGGTGGGCGCCGCTGAACATGCAGCGTCATGCACTGGCCGACGCAAACGCTCCCTTCGCCGAGCGGGTCCGCACCGGATGGCGCTACCCCATGCGGGGCGCCGCGCCGATCACGATCGGCGCCGTCACACTGTTCGAAGCGCTGGCCTTCCTTCCCATCACGGGGTTCCGGCTGCTGGTGGTGGTGCTGGGGTGGATCGCTATCTACACGTATGCCTTCGAGTGCCTGCGCCGGAGCGCCGACGGCTATGCCGATCCGCCGGAGATAGCGGTCCATGCCGAGGACAAGACGAGCGTCGCGCTCATCCTCATCCAGCTCACCGGCAATGCCGTCGGCGTGCTGGCTCCGATCTTCCTGGGCGTGCCTGGCCTACTGGTCTCGCTGGCATTCGCTTTCGTATTGCCCGTGATGACGATGTCCCTGACCTTCGACGGCGTGGGCGCGGCACTGAACCCCGCGACCTGGGTGGAGGCGATCGGCCGTTTCGGCGGCGCCTACCTGGTGCTGTTCGCCGTGATGCTCGCCAGCAGCCTCCTGCAGGCGGCCGCGCAGTACGCCATGAAGGATCACGGCCCCACGTTCTTCGGCACCCTCGGTTACTACCTCGTCGCGAACTACCTCACCGTGTACAACTTCCACCTCATGGGCGCCCTGATCCACCATCGGCACGAAGCCCTGGGCTATCGGCCGGAGTCGCAGGCCATCGCCGAGGCCATCGAGCCGGACGACGACATGGCGCTGCTCGCGCACGTGAACCTCGTCGCACGCGACGACGTGCCCGCCGCCACGGACATCCTCACCGAACGCCTGCGCGAAGGCCTGGCTCCTGCGGCGCTGCACGCGCGTTATCGGGAACTGTTGCGCGCGCAGGATCGCCGGCCGGAACTGCTGGTGCACGGCCAGATATGGATCGCGGCGCTTGTGGCAAGCAGGGAACCGCGGCGTGCGCTCGGAGTGGCGCAGGACTGCCTCGACGTGGATCCGTCGTTCCTGCCGGACGACACGATCACCTGCGGCCCGCTCGCCGACACCGCGGCACATGGCGGCATGACGCGGCTCGCCCTGCATCTCGCGCTCGGCTACCTGCGCACCTGGCCCGCGGACGTGGGGGCGCCCCATTACGGGCTGCTCGCCCTGCGCATGCACGAACGGCTGGGACAGATCGCGGAAGCGGCGGCTTTGGGCGGACGCCTTCTTGCGGACTATCCGGAGCACCCACTGGCCGCCGATATCGAGGCACTGCTGGCGTCCCTTGCCCTGCCGCGGGAGCTGCGTACATGAGCCGCTGGCGTCCGCCCTCGCCCTCGTCCACCGCGATCATCACGCGCGACGGCTTCGAACGGCTGAAAGCCGAACTCGACCATCTGTGGCACACCGTGCGCCCCGAAGTGGTGAAAGCACTTGCCGCGGCCGCGGCCGAAGGCGATCGCTCCGAGAACGCGGAATACACCTATCGCAAGAAGCAGCTCGGTGAGATCGATCGGCGTGCGCGTTACTTGAGCAAGCGCATACCGGTGTTGAAGGTGGTGGAGGCACCGCCCACGCAGCGCGACGCGGTATTCTTCGGCGCCACGATGGCACTGGAAAATGTGGAAACGGGAGAAACGGTGCGCTACCGCATCGTGGGGCCCGACGAGACCGACGCGCGCAAGGGCTGGATCAGCGTGGATTCGCCGCTGGCGCGCGCCGTGCTGAAAAAGCGCATCGACGACGAATTCGACGCCGAGCTACCCGGCGGCCGTACGCGTTTCGCCGTGCTCTCCGTCGCCTACGACTGACCGCCGGACGCGGACAGGGATTCGGCGCACCGCTCCAATCCGTCCGCGAAACGGGCCACGTCGGCCGCGAACGCATCGAGAGCCACCGGATCGACCTCGCCGCCTTCGCGGAGGGCGAGTTCCATCCGCTCGCCCCGATCGCCCACCGCGAAATGTCCGAAGACGTTCACGCCGCCCAACACGTGGTGCAGCCAGCCCGCCACCTCCTCCGCATCGCCGTGCTCCAGCAGGGACGGCAAACGGCGCAGCGCATCGCGCGTGGTGGCGACGCCGGCACGGAGCACCATCGCCACCTTGTCGTCGCTGCCGAACACGCGCCGCATGCGGGCCATGTCGAGTTCGGTGGATGCCTCATCGGGCAGTGCGACCCAACGTTCGATGGCGGCATGGAAGGTATCGAGCCTGATGGGTTTCCGCAGCAGGTCGTCCATGCCCGCGGCGAGACAACGCTCGCGCTGGTCGGAACGCGCGTCGGCCGTCATCGCGACAATGGGCAGGTGCCGTCCGGAGCCTTGCTCGCGACGGCGGACTTCCCGAGCCAGTTCGTAGCCGTCCATGCGCGGCATATGGCAGTCCACCAGTAACAGGTCGTACGGCGCGGCATCCAACGCGGCCAGCGCCGCAACGCCGTCTTCGACCACGTCGCAGACATGGCCACGCATCGCCAGTTGTACGCGCACCAGTTCCTGGTTTACGGGGTGGTCTTCGGCCAACAGGATGCGCGCCTCGCGTGGCGCGGGAGATATCGCCGGCGGAGGGACGGCGGACGCATCCCCCGGCGGAGGTGGCGCCTTCGCCACCGGCAGGGCCAGGGTGACGGTCACCGTCGTGCCGCGTCCGGGCTCGCTCTCGATGGCGATATGCCCGCCCATGCGTTCGATCAGCCGGCGGGAGATGCTCAGCCCGAGGCCCGTGCCGCCGAACCGGCGATTGGTGGACGATTCGGCCTGGCTGAAAGGCGCGAACACATGGCGCAGTTTCGCCGAGTGGATGCCGATGCCGGTGTCCGTCACGAGGATACGCAGACGCTGACGCGACCCTTGCTGGCTATCCGCGTGCACCTCCACGCGTACTTCCCCCCGCTCCGTGAACTTGATGGCATTGCCGAGCAGGTTGAGCAACACCTGGCGAAGCCGGCCGTCGTCCACCACCAGATAGGGCGCCAGCGTGTCGTCGATGGTGGAACGCAACAGGAGGCCCTTGGCCTCCGCCTGCGCGGCAAGGATGGCGATGGCACCCTCGACGATCGCGCGCACATCCGCCGGGCGTGGATCGAGATCCAGGTGCCCGGCCTCGATCTTGGAGAAGTCGAGCACATCGTCGAGGATGTGCAGCAACGCTTCGGCCGAGTGCTCGATGGTGGACACCATGCGTCGCTGCGACGTGTCCAGGGGTGTGCGCTCCAGCACATCGAGCAGGCCGATGACGCCATTCATGGGCGTGCGGATTTCGTGACTGATGGTGGCCAGGAAGTCGCTCTTGGCACGCGTGGCCGCCTCCGCCTCGTCGCGCGCGCGCGCCATGCCCTTGGCGGCGAGTTCCTGCGCGGTCACGTCCACCCAGTAGCCGTTCCAGCGTACGGTGCCGTCCGCAGCCGCCAGCGGCACGGCATCGGAGCTCAGGTACCGCGTGCGCCCGTCCACCTGTGCCCGCACGGTGACGTGCAACGGCTGGAGTTCGCGTGCGGAACGCTCGAATGCTGCGCGTAGCTTGTCGCGGTCCTCATCGGGAATGGCGGCGAGCATCGTCGCCTCCCCTGCGAGCAGATCGGCCGGTTCCATGCCGAGGATGCTCTGCGGATCGCCACCGACATACGTCATCGCATAGGCTCCGTCCGTACCGCGCACGGCTTCGTAAACCACGGCCGGCACATGCGCCGTCACTTCGGCGAGCCGGCGTTCCGTATGTTCGCGGCGCCGTGTTTCGCGGCGCAGGTTGAGGTACGCATAGCTGATCGCGACCAGGGAAACCAGCAGGACCGCGACGAAGGGCAGCACGCGGCTGGCGACCTCACGCCACGTGGGGCCGACGATGTAATGCGAGGCGAACCATGTGTTGCGGATCTCCTGCTGTCGATGCACGGGCAGGTTCACGAGTGCCCGGTTGACCAGCGGCAGCAGGGGTGCGAGGTCGCGGCTGACGCCGATCGCGATGGCCTCGCTGTCGCCGGTGGGCGCGGCGACCTTCAACTGCCCGAGGAACGCATCGCGGATGTGGTAGTCGACGGAAGCCAGGTTGCCGATGAAGGCATCGCCCTCACCTGCCGCGAGGCGGCGCATGCCTTCCCGTTCGGTATCCACCGGCATCGCCTGCACGTTCGGAATGCCGGCGAGCAGACGGCGGATGGGTTCGCGCGTGACGTTGCCGAGCACACGTTTCCCCGCGAGGTCTTCCGCCCCGGCGATCGTCGGCGAGCCCTCGCGGGTGACGATCATGATGGGAAAATCCAGGTACGGCACGCTGGGCTCCAGGTGCGGGAACGTGGCGCTCTGCGGGTTGATCGCCGCGACCAGGTCCACTTCGCCGTTGCGCACCTTCTGCACGGTTTCCGCCCAGTTCTCGCTCGGCACCTGGGTGAGGCGAATGCCGAGCTCCGCGGCGACCTCCCGCACATAGTCCAGCGCGAGCCCTTCCGCCTCGCCTCTTCCCGAGAGAAGGCTGAAAGGCGCATAGCTCGGGTCCACGCCCAGCCGAAGCGCCGGCAGGTTGTTCAACCACGCCTTCTCCTTGGCGCTGAGCGGAATGCCGGCCTGCTGCGGCCGGGGGGCGATGTCCCTGCCGACCCACCGGGCCCGCAGGCGTCCATGGTCGGCGGCCGTCAGTTCGGCCAACGCGTCGTCGATGGCCCGGCCCAGGGGCGCGCGGTCGGCCGGCACCGCGAAGGCGAGCGCACTGATCGGAAGGGCCAGCGGTGCGCCCACGCGGAGTTGTGACTCCAGCCCCAGGCGGGAGACGAATTCCCGTGCGGAATAGGGATTGTCGAGATAGGCGGTCACCTCGCCGGAGCGCACGAGCGCCAGCGCTTCGGCCGTGGATCGCGTTTCCACGAGCGTGGTTTCGGGGAGTTCGCGACGCAGCGCCGCCAGGTCGAAATAGCCCGTGTGCACGGCGAGCCGCTTCCCGCGCAGGTCGCCCGGACGACGGATGACCGGGGCATCCACCCGTTCGACGAGCGCGGGCAGCGATTCGAAATAGGTGGCGCCGATGCGAATGCCCGGCATGCCCTTTTCCACCGGGGTGACCGAGGTGGCCACATCGATCTCCCCCCGTGCCAGCGCACCGAGCAATTCCGGCCAGGTGGAAAAGGTCCGCGTCTGCAGCGTGACGCCCAGCTCCTTGGCGATCTGGCGAAGATAGTCGGGCCCCAGCCCCTCCAGTTCGCCGTCCCGTAACTCCTCGAACGGTGGATAACCCTCCTGGTAGGCCCCCACGGTAAGCACCGGGTGGTGCCGCAGCCATTCCGCGTCCTGGCGAGACCATGGCACGTCTGGAGACGCTTTCGCCGTGAGGGCAAGCACGACCAGGATTAACGGGAGCAGGCGTCGGATCACTTGGCGGGGTTCGTTGCGGGGGCGTTCGTGGGCATAATCGGTCCGAAGTCGGCAGTACTGCAATGCAGTTAAGGAGAACACGAGGCATGTCACTCAAGGTCATTCTGGCAGACGACCACCCGCTGGTTCTCGTTGGTGGCGCCTTGGCGCTGAGGACCGCGCATATCGACGTGGTGGGGGAAGCTCAGTCCGCGGACGAGCTTCTGGCCATGCTCGGCGACCGCGCATGTGATGTCGTGATTACGGATTTTCTCATGCCAAGCGATCGACAGGACGACGGCTTTGCCCTGATCGAAAGGATCGTGAAGGAGCATCCGAAGGTCGCTGTGGTGGTTCTCACCATGATCAACCGACCCGCGGCGCTGATGTCGATGCTCAATCGCGGCGTGCTCGGCATCGTCGACAAGCGCGCCCCCATGGACGAATTGCCCGTCGCCGCGCGGGCGGTGGCAAGCGGCGAAACCTATCTCAGCGAAACGCTCCTTGAGATCCTCAACGAAACGGACGAAGTGTCCGACGCCATGCCCGGCGCTCCGCTATCGCCGCGCGAAACGGAAGTGATCAAGGCCTTCGTTGCCGGCATGTCGCTCCAGCAGATCGCCGACCGCGAAGGCAAATCGGTGAAGACCATCAGCAGGCAGAAACGCGACGCGATGCGCAAGCTGGGGGTGCACCACGACGGCCTGCTCCTCGACTATGTACGCGATCACGGGCTGGTGTAACCGTAACCACGCGCTCCTACGCCAAGGGTTCCGGATAAACACGACCGGCGCGCAAAGGTTGGAAGCACGGCGCATGTGCGTAGAACGCTTCACTGCCCGTATCCGCGTGCCACCCCGGCACGCCGGATACGGGCAGCGGCCGTAATTCCAACGGATCGAGCAGCACCGCGCCGGAAGCGATCGCTTCCGCGCAGCGATCGGCCGCGGCGCTCCCGCCCATGACGACCAGTGCCTTCCCGACCAGCAATTTGCCAGGCGTCAGCGCGTGCTCCAGCAATGCGTGACCGAACACGTCCACGCGCGCCGCGCCGTCACGCCACGCATCACGGTAGGTCCAGAACAGGCGGTGCCAGTCGTGTGCGTCCCATGCGTCCAGCATGCGCCCGTCCGTCAGCGTCACGATGATGCCGGCCTCGTCGAAATGGGTGAGCGCGTACTGCGGGCGCGAGCGCTCGCGCGGGCCCATGATGGCGATCTCCGCCATCTGCCGCGCATTCAGGGCCTGCTTGATCCCACCGTAGCGCAGCCACACGAACGCGTTGAAAAGGTCGTGCCAGTTCGCGGGGCGTGTCGCGATGGCGCCATGCCGTACGATGCGTTCCTCATAGTGCAGGCCGTCGGCAAGCAAGGCCTTGTCCTGCACCACGAACCGGTGGCGCGCCCCCTCGGGCCACAGCGCATTCAGTTCGTCGATGGAAGGCCATGCCTCGGCGCGCATGAGCGGCGCGAAGCACGACCATGACGACAGCGGGGGCGCCGCGAGCACGCTCCTGTCGAGCGCCTCCCGCGTGGGCGCCACGTACCGCACTGGCTCAGGCCAGGCGGCCGTACAGATCGTGCGCGTCGGCCTCTTCGACCACCACGTCGACGAACTGGCCCGGCCTCAGCAGCTGCCCGTCGTCGATCCGCACGGCACCGTCGATCTCCGGCGCGTCGGCACTGGAACGGCCCCAGGCGCCCTCGGCGTCGATCTCGTCGACCAGCACCTTGATCGTCTTGCCCACCTTGCGCTGCAGCTTCGCGGCGGAAATCTCTGCCTGCACCGCCATGAACTGCTCGAGGCGGTCTTCCTTCAGTTCCTCGTCGATCTGGCCGGGAAGCTCGTTGGCCTTCGCGCCACCGACAGGCGAGTAGGCAAAGGCGCCCACGCGGTCGAGTTCGGCTTCACGCAGGAAGTCGAGCAGCTCCTGGAACTCCGCGTCGGTTTCGCCGGGGAACCCGACGATGAAGGTGCTGCGGATGGTCAGCTCCGGGACCTGACGGCGCCAGTTCTGAATGCGCTCCAGGGTCTTGTCGACATTGCCGGGGCGCTTCATCAGCTTGAGGATGCGCGGGCTGGCGTGCTGGAACGGGATGTCGAGGTAAGGAAGGATCTTGCCGTCGGCCATCAACGGCATCACCTCGTCCACGTGCGGGTACGGATAGACGTAGTGCAGACGCGTCCAGATGCCCAGTTCGGAGAGACCTTCGCAAAGTTCCGTCATGCGCGTGCGATACGACTTGCCGCGCCACTCGCGTTCCGCGTAGCGAACGTCCACACCGTAGGCGCTGGTGTCCTGCGACACGACCAGCAATTCCTTCACGCCGCCCTTCGCGAGCTTTTCGGCCTCGATCAGTACCTGATCCACCGGGCGGCTGACGAGGTCGCCGCGCATGGACGGAATGATGCAGAAGCTGCAACGATGATTGCAGCCTTCCGAGATCTTCAGGTACGCATAGTGTTTCGGCGTGAGCTTCACGCCGATGTCCGGCACGAGGTCGAGGAACTTGTTTCGCGTGGGCGGCAGGGCCTGATGCACCGCGCTCATCACCGACGCATAATCCTGCGGGCCGGTGATGGCCAGCACATCGGGATAGCTCTCGCGGATCAGTTCCTGGCGCTTGCCCAGGCAGCCGGTGACGATCACCTTGCCGTTCTCGTGCAACGCCTCGCCGATCGCGTCGAGCGATTCCTGCACGGCCGAATCGATGAAACCGCACGTGTTCACCACCACGGCGTCCGCGGCGGCATACGTGGGCACGATTTCGTAACCCTCGACCTTCAACTGGGTGAGGATGCGTTCGGAATCGACGAGCGCCTTCGGGCAGCCGAGGCTGACGAAACCGATCTTCTGGGTCTGGGCGGCCTGGGACATGCCGTGGGTACCGGGGGAGGAAACCGCGCATTATAGCCTCACCCGCAGCGCCGCTGCCGGCGGTACCACTGCGAATGAATATCGTTCGCCAGTGCTAAACGCGACAAACCCACGAGACGGGCCGGGAGGGACGCCACCTTGGCGCAGTTCACCTCACGAAGGCGATCCGTCGCTCGCGCCATGGAGGGACGTCTGCCCTGCCGCACGCTGCGTTTTCCATCGCCGGCCCGGCTTGAGACGCAGGGCCCTCTTTTCCACGAGGTGCCAGGAGGCCGCCGCGAGAGCGAGCGTCACGGGAACGGTGACGGCCAACAGTTTGAGGTAAGGGGTTTGTGGTCCCATCAGCGCCACGCCTATTTGCTGCACCGGCCATGCATAGATGTAGATGCCATAGGAGAGATCGCCGATGATCGAAATGTCGCGCAAGACCGGCCATGACAGCACGCCGATCGCTGTCGTCAGCGGTGGAACCACCAACGCAAGCCCAAGCTTTGTCTGGCCCAGACATATAAGCGCGCCGCCCGCGACAAGGAACGATAAGGTCGGCAGGGGTCTGCGAAGCGGCGGATAGCCTCGCAGGAGGCTTCCCGCAGCGAAGTACAACCCGAAGTCCGCCAGGACACTGGACCCGGACTGCATGCCTGAAAGCATGAAATAGCCAAGGATGCCGATCGCCAGCACGATCGAAGGCTTCCGTGTTGCGACGCCGGCAACGACGAGCAGGGCGTAGCAGTAAACCTCGTACGGAATGGTCCAGAGAGATCCGTTGGTGAGATGCCTGGGGTTTCCGGGAAATCCTTGCAATCCAAGGACGGCTATCACTGCCAGGGTAAGCGGAATCGAAACGCAGAGCGCCGGCGCCACGCGAAGGACGCGGCGAGCGGTGAAGCGCAGGATGTTGGGGTCTTTCAGCCAGCTGGCCGTGACCAGATAGCCGCTGATCGAAAAGAATATGAGCACCCCGAGGTTGCCGAACGAATGGTCGCCTACCACGCTCGGCTCCCGGCGCCCGGACAGGGCGAACTGATGACTCACAAGCACCAGAAACGCGCCGATCAGCCTTAATGCATCGAAATTGTTGCGCTGGCCATTGTCCATCTCTTCGTCCTTAAACACCGGAAGCGGTTTCCCGTCAATCTCCGTCGACAATCTCGCGGCTAAGATAGCGGGCTAGCTCCCTTCCCAACCGATGGAGATCCAGCCATGGGCCACACCCTGATCCTCGATACCTCCCGTCCGCATGAAAGCATGGACGCCTACGTGGCCGAGCCTTCGGGCACGCCGCGCGGCGGCATCGTCGTTATCCAGGAGATCTTCGGCGTGAATGCGCACATGCGCGGCGTGGCGGACCGATTTGCCGAGGAAGGCTACGTCGCCATCGCTCCGTCGCTGTTCGATCCCGTGGAGAAAGGCGTCGAGCTGGGTTACGACCAGGAGGGCATGCAGAAAGGCCTGAAGCTGATCGCCGAACTCGGCCTGCTGCGCCCGATGCAGGACGTGGGCATCGCCGCCGCGCTGATCGCGGACCGCTACAAGGTCAAGGTCGGTTCCGTGGGTTATTGCTGGGGCGGCACCGTGGCCATGCTCGCCGCCCTGCGCCTGGGCCTGCCTTCGGCAAGTTATTACGGCGCACGCAATGTGCCCTTCCTCACCGAGCCCGCCAAGGCCAATGTGATCTTCCACTTCGGCGAGCGCGACCATTCCATTCCGCCGGAAATGGTGGAGAAACACCGCGAACTGAAGCCGGAAATGGACACGTGGGTGTATCCGGCGGATCACGGTTTCAATCGTGAGGTCGGGCCGAGTTACGACGAGCCGAGCGCGAAGCTCGCCATGGAACGCACCCTCGCCTTCTTCGCGCGCGAACTCGCACCGCAAGGCTGACGTGGGCGCCGCTTTCGAACTGGATGCCCGCCTTGCCGCCGACACCCTTCCCGTCGGCGACCTTCCGCTGTGCCGCGTGCTCCTGATGAGGGACCGCCGCTATGCCTGGCTCGTGCTCGTTCCACGGCGCGCGGGAATGATCGAGGTGGCCGACCTGGCCGAGGACGAGCGCGCGACGCTGTGGCGTGAAGTGGATCGGGCGGCAGCAGCGTTGCGCGCTGCCGCGCCGTGCGACAAGGTGAACATCGGCGCCCTCGGCAACATCGTGCGCCAGTTGCACGTGCACGTGCTGGCGCGTGTGGAAGGCGATGCGGCGTGGCCGGGGCCGGTCTGGGGGCATGGTGCCGCGGTGCCGTATGACGATGGCGAGGCGGACCGGCTGGTGGCGGTGCTTCGGCAGCTTCTCGGGATCTAGATGCCGGAAACGAACGAGGCGCCGCAGGTGAACCTGGGCGCCTCGCGAAAAGATGTCGCGAGCAGGGCTCGCTCCTACGGCAGCAATCGGCCTGAGGCTTACTGCTGGGTCTGCGGATCGTACGCGCCGCTGGACGCGTCCTTGCCCTGCATGCGGTCGGGCAGCGCCGCCTTGTGCGGGGTGTCCTCGAGCTGGCGCGCCTTCTCTTCCACGGCGTTCAGGCGAACCAGTTCGCCCTTCTTGTCGTAGTAGACAGTGAAGCCGTAATCGAGCTGCATCCGCGCCAGGAAGCCGAGATGGGCGTCACGAATCTTGGAATCGTCGCTGGGCAGCACCAGCACCGTCTTCGGCAGCTTGCCCTGGTCCTTCAGGTAGGCGAAATGGCTACCCGTGTCGGCCGCGGACAGCACGGCGCCGTCGACGAGGAACTGGCCGCTCTTGTACGCCTTGATGGTGTAGTCGAACTGGCCCTGCTCCGCCGTGACGTGGTCGGACTTGGACGCGCCACGATGGCAGCCGGCAAGCACCAGCATGCTGGCGAGGAAGATCGCCGCAGCGGCGCGGGCCATCAGGGTGGGAAGTCGGATCATGCGGTGTCTCCGTGGATCGGGTATGGCGGTGAAAGGGGCAAGTCTACCGCGCGGGCGGTGTACCGGAACAAACCGGGGGCGCTCAGGTGCTCGGCAGGGTCACGCCGCGCTGGCCCTGGTACTTGCCGCCGCGATCCGCGTACGACACCTCGCATTCCTCGTCGGACTCCAGGAAGAGCATCTGCGCGACGCCCTCGTTGGCGTAGATCTTGGCGGGCAGCGGCGTGGTGTTGGAGAACTCCAGGGTCACGTGGCCTTCCCACTCGGGCTCGAGCGGCGTCACGTTCACGATGATGCCGCAGCGCGCGTAGGTGCTCTTGCCCAGGCAGATCGTGAGCACCTTGCGCGGTATGCGGAAGTACTCCACGGTGCGGGCCAGCGCGAACGAATTCGGCGGAATGATGCACACGTCGGACTTGATGTCGACGAAGCTGCGCTCGTCGAACGCCTTCGGGTCCACGATCGTCGAGTTGATGTTCGTGAACACCTTGAACTCATCGGCGCAACGGACGTCGTAGCCGTAGCTCGACGTGCCGTACGACACCAGACGGTGGCCGTCGCGCTCCTTCACCTGGCCGGGGGCGAACGGCTCGATCATGCCGTGCTCCGCGGCCATGCGGCGGATCCACTTGTCGGACTTGATGCTCAATGCTGTCTCTCCCTCGCTGGAGCCGGAAAGGTAAAGGAACGTCGGGGAACGCGCCAGCCGGCGCGTTTCAGGTGTTCTGGATGACGATCTTCGGGAACCCGATGGCCTTGTTCCGCGCCTGCAGCGAAAGTCTCGCCGCCGTGCTCCGGGCAATGGCCCTGTAGCGCATGGCCAGATCGGAGTCCGGGATGGCGACGACCGTGGGCCGGCCTTCGTCGGCCTGCTCGCGGATGCGGATGTCCAGTGGCAGGTCTCCGAGGTAGGCGATACCGGCCTCCGCGGCCATGCGCGCGCCGCCGCCCTGGCCGAAGATGTGCTCCTCGTGGCCGCAGTTCGTGCAGATATGGGTGGCCATGTTTTCCACCACACCGAGGACCGGGACCTCCACCTTACGGAACATGCCCAGCGCCTTGCGGGCGTCCAGCAGCGCGATGTCCTGCGGGGTGGTGACGATCACGGCCCCCGAGACCGGCACCTTCTGCGACAGCGTGAGCTGGATGTCGCCGGTGCCCGGCGGGAGGTCGATGAACAGGTAATCGAGATCTTCCCAGCGCGTGTCGGTGAGCAGCTGCATCAGGGCCTGGGTGACCATGGGGCCACGCCAGATCATGGGGGTGTCCTCATCGATCAGCACCCCGATGGACATGGCCTGCAGGCCGTGCGCCCGCATGGGCTCGATGCTCTTGCCGTCAGGCGAGTTGGGCTTGCCGCTGAGGCCGAGCATCCGCGGCTGGCTGGGGCCGTAGATGTCGGCATCGAGGATGCCCACCGTCGCGCCCTCGGCCGCCAGCGCGAGCGCCAGGTTCACCGACACGGTGGACTTGCCCACTCCGCCCTTGCCCGAAGCCACGGCGACCACGTTTTTCACGCCCGGCAGCGGGGCGAGCTGACCCTGCACCTTGTGGGCATGCACGCGCCAGGTGACGGAAACCGCCGCGGAAGCGATGGCCGGATCCGCCTCCAGCGCAGCCCTGGCCTCCGCCGTGGCCTGCTCGACATAACCCGCGGCGGGGTAGCCCAACTGGATATCGACGGAGACGCGGTCGCCGTCCACGCCGACGGCGCGGACGGATGCGCCCAGCCCTTGCCCGGAGTGAGGGTCGACGAGGCGGTCGAGGATGCCGCGGACGAGGGTTTCGCTGGCCTGGGTCATGATGGGGGCGGGAAAATTCTGAGATCGCCCATTATGCCAGTTGCGTCCCGTCCCGCCCTTCCCGTCGCCTCGGGCGGTCCCAGACCGGTGGCTGCGCATCTGGCGCGATGCAGCTTGACGCCCGCCTCGGCGCTCGTCAGGCTCGGCCATACCTGACCGTATGGGGAGCCCATAAGCCTATGAAGTCTCTGATCCGCACCGCCCTGGCACTTGCCCTCACGGCGACCGCCCTCCCCGCCCTCGCCGCGAACGACAGCCCCGTGGGCAAGTGGAAGACGATCGACGACAAGACCCACGAGGTGAAGTCGATCGTCGAAATCACCGAAAACGGCGGCCTGCTGGAAGGCAAGGTGCTCCAGGTTCTGAAGTCGGAACACGGCCCGCACCCGGTCTGCGCCAATTGCGACGGCGAACGCAAGAACAAGCCCATCGAAGGCATGACCATCATGTGGGGCCTGAAGAAGGACGGCGACGAATGGTCCGGCGGGCAGATCCTCGACCCGGCCAAGGGCAAGATCTACAAAGTCACGCTGAAGCTGGAAGACGGCGGCCAGAAGCTCGACGTGCACGGCTACATCGGCTTCTCGCTGATCGGCCGCAGCCAGGAGTGGGTGCGGGCGGAGTAACGCCAGCGAGTGCCCTGCAGGAGCCGCCATAGCGGCTCCTGCAGGGCTGTAGCGGCTCCTGCACCGGTGCCGTTCCCGACGAGAGGAGGCTACCGAACCGGCCCTCCTCCGCGACCTCCGTATACCCGCGCGTGCCATAATCCACGGTCCTATAGCCGCCCGTGCGAACCATGGCCCGCCGCATCCTCGTCACCAACGCCCTTCCCTATGCCAACGGCCCGCTTCACCTGGGCCACATGCTCGGCTACATCCAGGCCGACATCTGGGCGCGGGCGCAGCGCATGCAAGGCCACGAGGTCTGGTACGTGGCCGGCGAAGACGCCCACGGCACGCCGATCATGCTCGCGGCCGAGAAGGCCGGAAAGTCGCCGGAAGGCTACATCGCGGACATTCGCGCCGGGCACGAAGCCGACTTCACCGACTTCCATTTCAGCTACGACCAGTACCACACCACGCATTCGCCGGAGAACCAGGCGCTCGCGAACACCATCTACACGCGGCTGCGCGAGGGCGGCTACATCGCCCGGCGCGACATCCAGCAGCTGTACGACCCCGAGCGCGACATGTTCCTGCCCGACCGCTACATCAAGGGCACCTGCCCGGTGTGCGGCACACCCGACCAGTATGGCGACAACTGCGAGAACTGCGGCGCCACCTACGCGCCGACGGAGCTTCTCAATCCCTACTCGGTGATGTCGGGCGCCACACCGATCCTGCGCGATTCGGAACACTACTTCTTCGAACTCGGCAAGTTCGAAGCCCTGTTGCGCGACTGGTTCGCCGGCCGCTTCACCGACGGCAAGGCCGTGGCCCATGCCGGCGTGGCCGCCAAGCTGGCCGAATGGCTCGACGGCGGGCTGCGCGACTGGGACATTTCCCGCGACGCCCCGTACTTCGGCTTTCCCATTCCCGACGCCCCGGGCAAGTTCTTCTATGTCTGGCTCGACGCACCCGTGGGGTATCTGGCGTCGTTCAAGGCGCTGTGCGAGCGCACCGGTCTGCGTTTCGACGACTTCCTGGCGCCGGACAGCCAGGCCGAGATGCACCACTTCCTCGGCAAGGACATCATCAACTTCCACGGCCTCTTCTGGCCCGCCATGCTGCACGGCGCGGGCATGCGCACGCCCACGGCGCTGCACGTGAACGGGTACCTCACCGTGAACGGCGCGAAGATGTCGAAGTCGCGTGGCACGTTCATCCAGGCGCGCACGTACCTCGAGAGCGGGCTGGACCCGGAAGCGCTGCGTTATTACTTCGCCACGATGCTGGGCCCGACGCCGACCGATGTCGACCTCGACCTGAAGTCGTTCGAGGAACGCGTGAACTCGCACCTGGTCGGCAAATGGGCAAACATCGCCAGCCGCACCGCCGGTTTCCTCAATACGCACTTCAGCGGCAAGCTCGCAAATGATTTCGATGGTGAAGCCATTTTGCTGTGGTCGCTTATCCGCAACATGACAGACGGTATTGAAGACCTGTACGAAGCCGACGAGTACGCAGAAATCACGCGCCGCCTTGTGGATATTGCCGACAAGGTCAACGGTTACATCGCGACAAAGCAACCTTGGGTGATCGCCAAGGACGAATCCCGGCGTGCCGAACTGCAGCAGGTGTGCACGTTCGCCCTTTGCGCGTTCCGGTTGCTGTCCGGCATGCTGAAGCCGATCATTCCCAAGACCGTCGAAGCCGCCGAGAACTTCCTCGGCGCGCCGATCCAGACCTTCGCCGACGCGAGGCGCGAGTTGTTCGGCCACACCGTCAACGCCTTCTCGCCGCTGTTCGGCCGCCTCGATCCGAAGAAAATCGAGGCCATGATCGATGCGTCGAAGGAATCTTTCTCGCCCGCGGACCAGGCCAAGGCCGCCGCCGAAGCGAAGCCCGCCAAGAAAGCCAAAGAACCTCAGAAATCCATGACCGACGCCACCACCGACACCGCCACCATTTCCATCGACGACTTCGCCAAGCTCGACCTCCGCGTCGGCAAGGTCATGGCGTGCGAATTCGTCGACGGGTCCGACAAGCTCCTGCGTTTCGAACTCGACGCCGGCCCGCTCGGGCAGCGGCAGATCTTCTCCGGCATCCGTGCGGCCTATGGCGAGCCCGAAAAACTGATCGGCCGCAACGTGGTCTTCATCGCCAACCTCGCCCCGCGCAAGATGCGCTTCGGCCTCTCCGAGGGCATGATCCTGTCGGCGGGCGACGGCGGCGCGGACCTCTTCCTGCTCGACGCCGACCAGGGCGCGGCCCCAGGCGCCACCGTCCGCTGACGCGACACCCTGTTGCGCCAGCCATGACGCCAACGCTTGCCGATCGCATCGACGACCTGCTTCCGCAGACGCAGTGCGAACAGTGCGGGTTCCATGGCTGCCGGCCCTACGCCGAAGCCATGGCCGCGGGCGAGGCATCGATCGATCGCTGCCCGCCTGGCGGCGCCGCCGGCATCGCACGGCTCGCCGCCCTGCTCGACCGCCCCGTGTTGCCGCTGGACACCTCCCGCGGCGTGGAGAAGCCACGCACGCTCGCCCGCATCGTGGAAGCGGACTGCATCGGCTGCACGAAGTGCATCCAGGTGTGCCCGGTCGACGCCATCGTCGGTTCGTCGAAACAGATGCACACGGTCGTGGCCGACCTCTGCACGGGTTGCGAACTGTGCGTGCCGGCCTGTCCTGTCGATTGCATTGCGCTCGACCCGATGCCGCTGGCGCAGGCGGAGGACCGCGCGCACGCCGATGCCGCCCGATGGCGGTTCCAACGCCGGGAGAGGCGCCTGGCGGGGGAGCGCGAGGCGCGCGAACGCCAGCTCGCCGCAAGCAAGATGGACGTCGCGGCGCCGACGGCACGCAACGCCGTGCTCGAAGCCCTCGCACGCGCGAAGGCCAGGAAGAAGGACACCCCGTGAAGAAGGCCGATGTGGTCGAGATGTTCACCCGCCTGCGCGAGTTGAACCCGCATCCGAAGACGGAACTGGAATACACCACCCCGTTCGAACTGCTGGCTGCCGTGGCGCTCTCCGCGCAGGCGACCGACGTCGGCGTGAACAAGGCCACGCGCAAGCTTTTCCCCGTGGCGAACACGCCGCAGAAGATCCTGGATCTGGGCCTCGAAAAGCTGAAGGGCTACATCAGCACCATCGGCCTCTACAACAACAAGGCGAAGAACCTCATCGCCATGAGCCAGATCCTCGTCGACCGCTATGCGGGCGAGGTGCCGACTACGAGGGAGGCTCTGGAGGAACTGCCGGGTGTCGGCCGCAAGACGGCAAACGTGGTGCTCAACACGGCGTTCGGCCAGCCCACCATCGCCGTGGACACGCACATCTTCCGCGTGGCCAATCGTACGGGCCTTGCGCCCGGACCCGACGTGCGCAAGGTCGAGGACAAGCTGGAAAAGGTGATCCCGAAGGAATTCATCCAGGACGCGCACCACTGGCTGATACTGCACGGCCGCTACGTGTGCAAGGCGCGCAAGCCGGACTGCCCGCGCTGCGCGATCGCCGACCTGTGCGCTTACAAGCCCAAGACCCGCCCGGACGAAACAAATCGCGACTGAGATTGTAGGAGCCGCTATAGCGGCGAGGAAACCTCGCGACCACGCGGCGAGGGCCCTCGCCGCTATAGCGGCTCCTACAACGAGCTTCGGCTATACCGCGCGCCTTGCGCCTTCCACGCGCGTTCCCAGCTCCTGCCAGTCCACAACCAGCTCGCAACCGCGCTTCGAGGCATTGCGGCCCCACTCGCGCAACAGTTCCAGCGAGGCCTGGTCGATGTGGTACAGGCGGTCGAGCATCACGGACAAACGCGTGTTCGGCGGAATGCGCTCCAGCGTGCGCGCCATCGTCGGCACTTTCAGGAAGGTGGCCGAACCCTCCAGGTGAAGCGTGGCGGCACCCGGTTCATCGTGGTGCGTCACGTCCATCTTCAGCCTGGACGACAGCAGGGCAAGACGCAGCAGCGACATGCCGAAGCCGATGATCACGCCCGTGAGCAGGTCGGTAGCGACGATGGCGACCGTGGTGGCCACGTAGACCGCTGCCGTACCCTTGCCGTAGACCGCCAGGTCCTTGATCTGTTTCGGGTTCACCATCTTGACCCCGGTGAAGACGAGGATGCCCGCGAGGCAGGACACCGGCGTCATGCGCATCAACCACGGCAGCAGCATCACGAAGCCGAGCAACCAGGCACCGTGCATGATGGTCGCCATGCGCGTCGCGGAACCGGCCTGCACATTGGCCGCACTGCGCACGATCACGCCGGTCATCGGCAGCGCGCCGAGGAAGCCGCAGATGAGGTTGCCCACCCCCTGCGCCGTCAGCTCGCGGTCGAAGTTGGTCCGCACGCCGTCGTGCATCCGATCCACCGCCGCCGCCGAGAGCAGCGTCTCCGCACTGGCGATGAAGGCGAAGGTGGCGGCGGCCACGAGCAGCGTGGCGTCGAACACGCCGAAGAGGCTGCCGAAGGTCGGCAGGTTTACCGCGGAGAAGAGGTTGGAAGGCACGTCCACCCGCTTCACGTCGAGCGCGCCGAACTGCGCCGCGAGGGTCATCGCCACCACGGCCAGCAGTGCGCCCGGGACGAAGCGTAGCCTGGCGGGGCGAAGCTTTTCCCAGCCGAGCATAATGGCGATAGTGCCGAGGCCGACCATGAGCGCCGCAGGCGCCTGCCCCTCGCCCGCACCCGTGATCGATTCCCAGGCCGCCGCCGGCAGCGCGGCGAAGTTTTCCAGGCCGCGCGCTTTCGGGATGGCATCCAGCAGCACGTGCGACTGCGAGGCCACGATGAGGATGCCGATACCCGACAGCATGCCGGCCACCACGGCCGGCGACGTCATGCGGAACCAGACGCCGACACGGCACAGCCCGGCCACCACCTGAATCAGGCCGGCGAGCAGCACGACAGGGCCGAGGGCGGCCACGCCGTGCTCGCGCACCAGCTCGAATACCAGGACGGCCAGGCCCGCCGCCGGCCCGCTCACCTGCAGCGGGGAACCGGCGATGGCACCGACCACGATACCGCCCACGATGCCGGTGATCAGGCCCGCGCTCGGCGGCATGCCCGAGGCGATCGCTATGCCCATGCATAGCGGCAGCGCGACAAGGAAGACGACCACCGATCCCAGGAGGTCGCGGCCGAACAGGCCTTCGGAGAAATAGGCGCGCATGGGGAGTCCTTAAGCGGCGGAAGCAACGCGCAACGGCGTGGAGAACCGCGCATGCGGCGTCGCGTCGGGCACGTTGTCGTCGCCGGCGAGCAGGGGGCGGAAGCGCCCCTCGGCCGGGTCGAAGGCGGTGATCTCCGTCTTGGCGATATCGTAGATCCAGCCATGGATACGCAGACTCCCGTTCGCCATCGCCGCGGCGACCGCCGGGAGCGTGCGCATGTGTTCGAGCTGACCGACCACATTTTCCTCCGTGAGGTAACGCAGGCCTTCCTCGCCCTGGATCGTCGGACGGTTCTCGGCCACCACATAGCGGGCGACGTCGGCGTGTTTCAGCCATTGCTCGACGGACGGCTTGCCCTTGAGCGCCGCGGGATTCTGCAATGCCTTCATCGCGCCGCAATCGGAGTGGCCGCAGATGACGATGTGCTGCACCTTCAGCGCCGTGACCGCGTATTCGATGGCGGCGACCACGCCGCTGACGTGCTGCGCATACGGCGGGACGATGTTGCCGACGTTGCGATACACGAAGAGCTCACCCGGCTGCGCCGCGAAGATCATCTCGGGCATGACGCGCGAATCGGCGCAGGTGATGAACATGGTGTGCGGGGTCTGGCCGGAGGCAAGGCGGGCGAAAAGCTCGCGCTGCTCGTCGGTCATGTGGCGGCGGAAATGGTCGAAACCTTCGATGAGACGTTCCATGACGTGTTCCTCGTTGAGAGCGTTGGGGGTTGGCGGACGCACACGCGTCCGCCGGCGCACGGCGGTGCCGCAGGCGCTTGGGGAAAGGAAGGGTCGCGGGGCACGGGCGCAAAATGCGCCCAGGGGGGTCAGGCGATGGGAGGGCGGTGTTCGGAACCGCGGTGATGCGTGTACGACGTGGGCACGTGGCCGGCAGGCTGACCCGCATAGCGGCGCGACACGGGGACCACGTGTTCCGGCGGAAGGTCGAAGGTGTCGTCGAGGCTGCCGTTATTGTCTTCGAGCGACGTGACGATGTCTTCGTCGCCCGGATCGGCGGTATCGCCGGCAGCATCCTCGAGATCGAGGATCAGCGGGGCATGCAATGCATCCGCGGTGCTGTCCGCGACATGGCAAGGCATGGCATGAGCCCCGGCGCACACGACGAAAAGCGCGAGGAACGCGATGAGCGTGCCTGCGATGCGCCGTACGGACATGACCGGAGAATGGTTCATGCCGCCGAAACTACGTAGCGAATGTGACAGATGCAAGGGGTTTCCGCGTCGGATTCAGCCTCGATGCGTACTTCGTGCGAAAAACTTGTCACAGCGCACTGTTTCGCGATATCGGGGCCGGCAAAAACGCGATTTTGTTCAGCCTTCGCATGTCAAAGGAAACACCCGATGCTTGAGACGATTCGCAATCAGCGCATGGGAGAACGACGAAAAACGGCGGGCTTGCGCCCGCCGTCGGTTCGTCCCTGAGTCGAACTCCCTTCCGATACCGGTCAGAAGCTGAGCATGCCCCAGAAGCCGACTTCGTCGGTCTTGTAGTGGTACGGGGTGGCGTACGGGCCGTCGAGGCGGTTGTGCTTGTACACCATGGCGAGCTTCAGATTCTTCAGCACATCGTACGAAACGCCGGCGTTGTAGTACTTGTCCTTCAACTCGCGTTCCGTGTCGGCGATCGTCGTGTACTTGTAGCTGACGCGATCGTAGCGGGCGAACACGGCCCACTGCGGGGTGAAGTGCCAGTCGGCCCACAGGGAGTAACCGTCCGCCTTGTCCTTGATCGACAGCGGAGCCGGGTTGGCGCCGCCCTGATACTTCAGGATGTCGTCCCAGTTCTCGGAGTGGAAGTACTCCACGCCGGCACCGAAGGTCTTGTCGCGCCACGCCACGAGGGCGTCGCCGCGGCTGGCGGTGCGGGTCGGGGCACCGTTCTCGACATCGTTGCCGCGCTTGCCGGTGTAGCCGCCGACCGCGATCACCATCTGCTCGATCGGCGAATAGCCGAAGCGGCCTTCCGCGTCCACGCTCTTCGAGCGGCTCAGGTTGCGGTAGCCGCGGCCGTTGACGACCGACAGCTGGTAGTTGATGGAATTGTCTCCGGCCGTGGCGCCGAGGGCGTGCAGGCCCCAGTCGGACGAGTTGCCGAACGCGCCCACGCCGCCGGCGGTCGCGGTGGAACCGCTGCGGCCACCTTCGAACGAACGGTCAGTGATGGTGTTCTCGACGTAGCGGTAGCCGTACCACTTCTCGACGAAGGGAATCCAGGGCATGTCGGCCGCACCGAAGCGCACGGTGAAGAGCGGATCGAACTTGCCCTGCACGTACGCCTTCTTCACGAACAGGCTGGTCTGCGACAGCGTGGACTGGTAGTTGAAGTCGGTGGTGAGGTTGGCCGACCAGACGTCGTCGAAAGTGTGGTCAACCGTCAGGTAGAAACGCTTGACGTCGAAGCCCGTGCCGTTGGTGGCGCCGTGGCCGTCCTTCTTCACGTTCGGGCCGCTGCCGACCTTCTCCTTGTGATCCATGTCCGAGACGTCGAAGAACATCGTGCCGCCGATGTGGGTGCTGTCCACGAACTTGGCCAGCTTCTCGACCTTCTTGGACAGATCGTCCGTCGGCTTGGCGGCGGCGACCTGCACATCGTTCACGGCCTTGGCCGTTTCGATCTGCGCATCGGCCTGGGCTTCCTGCTTGCTCTCGAGGTCGGCCACCTTGGCCTGGAGGGCGGCAAGCTGAGCCTGCAGCTGCTGGAGGGTGGCGGCGTCGACCGTGACCCGGGCCGGCTGCTGCGACTTCGGCGTCGCGGCAAGGGCCGAGAAGCTGGTCACGCCCAGACCGGCGGCGATGGCCACCGTGAGCAACTTGGAACGCATGGGATGTCTCCGCATAAGGAAAGGAATGGCGTTTGGCTATGAACCCCTGTTTCCCCTTGAGATTTTTCTCTGCGAAAATGCTCAAAGAGGCCAACGGCGCGAAGAATGGGCCGCGGGTTTTACCGTTCCATGCCTTTTTTGTTGCAAATCGACGACACGCGCACATCCGCTTAACGGTCGCACCCCGCACCGGCCTGGGCTGATATCCTTCGCGGATGGATACGACGAGCAACAGCACCGCTTCGACGATGGCCGGGCGGTTCAGGGGATTCCTGCCGGTCATCGTGGATGTGGAAACCGGCGGGTTCGATTCGGAGCGCGACGCGCTGCTCGAAATCGCGGTGGTCCCCGTGGCCATGGAGCCGTCCGGGTTCCTGGTTCCCCAACCGGCCGTCGCGGCCAACGTCGAGCCGTTCCCGGGCGCCAACATCGACCCGCGTTCGCTGGAAATCACCGGCATCGACCCGGACCACCCGTTTCGCGGCGCCCTGCCCGAGCGGCAGGCGCTCGACCACGTGTTCAATACGGTCCGCGAGGCCGTGCGGGCTGCCGGGTGCCAGCGTGCCGTGCTGGTCGGCCATAACGCCGCCTTCGACCTGGCCTTCCTCAACGCGGCGGTGCGCCGCGTCGGCCACAAGCGGAACCCGTTTCATCCGTTCAGCTGCTTCGACACTGCCACCCTGGGCGGGCTGGCTTACGGACAGACGGTGCTGAGCAAGGCGGTGCTTGCCGCGGGGCTCTCCTTCGACACCCGCGAGGCGCACTCGGCCATCTACGACGCCGAGCGCACGGCCGAGCTGTTCTGCGAAATCGTCAACCGCTGGCGGCGGCTGGAACTCGCCGAACGCGAGCAGACCGCTCCCGTGATCGCTTGAGCCTGTTCGTAAGTTCCTAATATGACACCGGAATGGCGAGTGTCATCCGCCTGAAACATTCGGTACGTCTCATTGCAACACGGCAGGGCTGGAATACGGCCCCGGGCGGGCTTCGCCCGACATCTTTCCATCGAGGGGATCTCTCCGTGTTCACACGCAAACTCCGCATTGCCGCGCTGGTCGCCGCTTCGCTCTTCGGCATGTCCGCCGTGCAGGCCACCGACATCACGGGCGCCGGCTCCAGCTTCGTCTATCCCGTCCTCTCCAAGTGGTCCGCGAAGTACGCCGAATCGACCGGCAACAAGATCAACTACCAGTCGGTGGGCTCGGGTGCGGGCATCGCGCAGATCAAGGAAGGCACCATCGACTTCGGCGCCTCCGACGCCCCGATGAGCAGCGAAGACCTGACCAAGTTCGGTCTCGGCCAGTTCCCGAGCGTGGTGGGCGGCATCGTGCCCGTGGTGAACCTGCAGGGTGTGAAGGCAGGCGAACTCAAGCTCACCGGCCCGCTGCTCGCCGACATCTTCCTGGGCAAGATCGCCCGCTGGAGCGATCCGGCCATCGCCGCCGCGAACCCGGGCCTGAAGCTGCCGGACGTCAAGGTCACCGTCGTACACCGTTCGGACGGCTCGGGCACCTCCTTCAACTTCACCAACTACCTCTCGAAGGTCAGCCCGGAGTGGGCGTCGAAGGTGAAGTTCGGCACGGCCGTCGAATGGCCGGCCGGCGTCGGCGGCAAGGGTAACGAGGGCGTGTCGCAGTATGTACGCCAGATCCCGGGCTCGATCGGCTACGTCGAATACGCCTACGCGAAGAAGAACAGCATCGCCTACGCGCAGATGCAGAACGCCGCCGGCAAGTGGGTGCAGCCGACCGCCGAGACTTTCGGCGCCGCCGCCGCCACGGCCGACTGGGCTTCCGCGAAGGACTTCAACCTGATCATGACGAACGCCTCCGGCGACCAGGCGTGGCCGATCACCGCCACCACCTGGATCATCATGTACAAGAAGTCGAAGAACGCGTCGCACACCAAGGTGGCTTTCGACTTCTTCAAGTACGCCTTCGAGAAGGGCCAGCCGGATGCGGCCGCGCTCGACTACGTGGCCCTGCCGCCTGCTCTGACCCAGAAGATCCAGGCCTACTGGGGCTCGGATTTCAAATAAGCCACGATCCGTCCGACCGGTGAAACACTTCCGGTCCAGACTGTCGTAAAAGGGGGTCGCCGTCCCGTAAGGGGCGGCGACCCAAAGTTTGCCAAGGCCCGGGAAACAGCATTCCTATGCATGCCACCGCCAGCAACGCCGCGACGACCCCGGAGCGATCCACCGGGGCCAGCCGCACGTCCACGGACTCACGGAACGACCTCATCTTCGGATGGGTGCTGAAAGCCTGTGCCCTGCTCGTGCTGCTCTCCCTCATCGGCGCGGCAGGCTCCACGCTCTGGCTCGGCCAGGACGCGTTCCGCACCTTCGGCTGGGGCTTCCTCACCAGCGCCGCCTGGGACCCCAGCAACGACCAGTACGGCGCGCTGGTACCGATCATGGGTACCGTGGGCACGGCGCTCATCGCGCTCGTGGTCGCCGTACCGATCAGCTTCGGCATCGCCCTCTTCCTCACCGAGATCGCGCCCCAGTGGCTGCGCGGCCCGGTCGCATCGGCCATCGAACTGCTGGCGGGCATCCCTTCCATCATCTACGGCATGTGGGGCCTTTTCATCTTCGCCCCGTTCGTCGCCGAGCACATCAAGCCGTGGCTGATGAACCACTTCAGCGCCGACCCGCCCGACGGGCAGGTGTCGTGGCTGGTGCAGCACCTGCCCTGGATCGCGAAGTTCTTCTCCAGCGAATATCCGTTCTTCGGCGCCGGCGTGCTCACCGCTGGCCTCGTGCTGGCGGTGATGATCATCCCGTTCATTTCCTCGGTGATGCGCGAGGTCTTCCAGACGGTACCCACGCGCCTCAAGGAATCGGCATACGCGCTGGGCTCCAGCACCTGGGAAGTGGTCTGGGACATCGTGGTGCCCTATACCCGCACGGCCGTCATCGGCGGCGTGTTCCTCGGCCTCGGGCGCGCGCTGGGCGAAACGATGGCCGTGGCCTTCGTGCTCGGCAACACGTTCAAGTTCTCGCTGTCCTTCCTGGAAACCGGCAGCTCCATCGCCTCGACCATCGCCAACCAGTTCGGCGAAGCCCAGGGCCTGCAACGCTCGGCGCTGATGGCCATCGCCTTCCTCCTGTTCGTGGTGACCTTCATCGTGCTGCTGATCGCGCGCCTCATGCTCCGCCGGCTGGCGACGAAGGAGGGCAACTGATGTCCGCCTCGCTCTATACCAAGCGCCGCATCAAGAACATCGTCGCGATGGTGCTCAGCGTCGCCGCCACGGGCGTTGGCCTGCTCTTCCTGGCCTGGATCCTCTGGGAAACGTTGAGCCAGGGCGTCGCCGCCCTGAAGCCGCAGCTGTTCACCAAGATCACCGCTTACCGGGAAGAAGGCGGCCTCGCCAACGCCATGGTTGGCAGTCTGATCCTCAACCTCCTCGGCATCCTCATCGCCACGCCGATCGGCGTGGCCGCCGGCACCTGGCTGGCCGAGTACTCGCGCCGCTCGCGTCTCGGTCCGACCATCCGCTTCCTCAACGACATCCTGCTGTCGGCGCCCTCGATCGTGCTGGGCCTGTTCGTCTACACGATCGTGGTGCTTCCGTCGAAGTACCTGTCCAACGGCGACATCACGTTCTCAGGCATCGCCGGCGGCGTGGCCCTCGCGCTGATCGCCCTGCCCGTCATCGTCCGCACCACCGACGAAATGCTGCGGTTGGTGCCAGGCACCCTGCGCGAGGCCGCACTTTCGCTCGGCGTGCCGCAGTGGAAGCTCACCACGCAGATCCTGATCCGTGCGGCGCGCTCGGGTATCGTCACTGGCGTGCTGCTGGCCCTGGCCCGCATCAGCGGCGAAACTGCGCCGTTGTTGTTCACGGCCTTCGGCAACAATTTCATGACGCTCAACCCGCTCGACAAGATGCCGAGCCTGCCTCAGGTCATCTACGAGTACACGAAAGACCCCAGCCCGGACATCAACACCCTCGCCTGGGCCGGCGCCTTCGTGCTTACGATGTTCGTGCTCGCCCTCAGCCTGATCGCCCGCTTCGCTTTCCGCTCCAAGGTGTCCCATGACTAACATGAACGAAGTCGCCTCCCAGCCGGGGTTCGGCACGTCGCCCCATGCCTCGGGCGTGGACCTTGGCCAGGTACCGGCAAAGATGACCGCGCGCGACGTGAACTTCCATTACGGCGAGTTCCACGCGCTGAAGAACATCGCCATGGACGTGCCGGAGAAGCAGGTCACGGCTATCATCGGCCCGTCTGGCTGCGGCAAGTCCACGCTGCTGCGCATTTTCAACCGCATCTACGCCATCTACCCGAACCTGCGCGCCAGCGGCGAGATCATCCTCGACGGGGAGAACATCCTCGATCCGAAGTACTCGCTGAACCGCCTGCGCAGCAAAGTGGGGATGGTGTTCCAGAAGCCGGTGCCGTTCCCGATGACCATCTTCGAGAACGTCGCCTACGGCATCCGCCACCATGAAAAGCTCTCCCGCTCGGAAATGGAGAACCGCGTCGAGCAGGCCCTGCGTGGCGCCGCCCTGTGGGACGAAGTGAAGGACAAGCTGAAGCAGAGCGCGCTTGGCCTCTCCGGCGGCCAGCAGCAGCGCCTGTGCATTGCCCGCGGCATCGCGCTGAAGCCGGAAGTGCTGCTGCTCGACGAACCCACGTCGGCGCTCGATCCCATCGCCACGAGCCGCATCGAGCAGCTGGTGGAAGAACTCAAGCGCGACTTCACCATCGTGATCGTCACCCACAACATGCAGCAGGCCGCCCGGTGCTCGGACATGACCGCGTTCATGTACATGGGCGAACTGATCGAGTTCGACCGCACGGAAAAGATCTTCACCAAGCCGGACAAGAAGCAGACGGAAGACTACATCACCGGCCGTTTCGGCTAAGCCCCCGCCTATCGAGGTTAGCGATGAACACCACGCACCAGCACATCATCAAGAGCTACGACGACGAGTTGAAGCGGCTCACCGGCGAAATCGTCAGGATGGGCGAACTTGCCGTCGCGCAGCTCGAAGCTGCCATCGACGTGGTGGAGCGTCGCGACGAGCGCGCAGCGCAGCGTGTGGTCGACAACGACGACGCCCTGGATGCGCTCGAACAGGAGATCAGCCAGGACGTCGTGCGCCTGCTTGCGCTGCGCGCACCGATCGCCGGCGACCTGCGCAATGTCTTCGCCGCGTTGCGCATCGCGGCCGACATCGAGCGCATCGGTGACTACGCGGCGAACGTGGCCAAGCGCTCCATCCCGCTGAGCCGTGTAGCCCCGATCACCGCCGCCGGCGGTCTCGCCAACCTCGCCGAACTCGCGGCCGATCAGCTCCGCAACGTGCTGAAGGCCTACCACGACCAGGACGCGGAGGCGGCTTATGAGGTATGGAAGTCGGATGCGGATCTGGACGAAGCCTATACGGTGGTGTTCCGCGCCCTGCTCACCTACATGATGGAAGACCCGCGCAACATCACGCCATGCACGCACCTGCTGTTCATGGCGAAGAACATCGAGCGCATCGGCGACCACGCCACCAACATCGCGGAAAACGTCTGGTTCGTGGTGCACGGCGAGCCGCTGGTGGCACCGCGCACGAAGCGCGACACCACGGCGAATCCTGATTTCGGAAAAATGTGAACCCTGTCGCCGACAGGCGCGCATCCCGTAGGAGCGCGCCCTGCGCGCGACATCGTTTGAGGTATTGAGCAGCAGGTCCTGATGCTCTTTGCGAAAAGATGTCGCGCGCAGGGCGCGCTCCTACGAGGTCACACCGTCGACGTGAGCTTCAATCCGATGATCCCGGCCACGATCAACGCCACGCACAGCAGCCGCAGCGGCTGCGCCGATTCGCCGAAAAGGACGATGCCCAGCGTCACCGCACCGACGGCGCCGATGCCCGTCCATACCGCGTAGGCCGTGCCGAGCGGCAGCCTCTTCGTGGCGATGGCAAGAAGCACGATGCTCACCACCATCGCGGCACCGGTGAGGACACTGGGAACGAGCTTCGTGAAACCTTGCGTATATTTGAGCCCGACGGCCCAGGCGATCTCGAAGAGACCGGCCAGCACGAGAACGATCCAATGCATGGAAAGCGACTCCGCAACGGCGGGGCCGTCCCCGCGGAGAACCAGCAGCCGGCAGGTCGTCCCGCCGCGCGGACCGGCGTTGCGCCGGTCCGCCACGTATTCTACGGAAGCAACGTAACCCTCCGCTGACCCTCTAGCCGGGCGGGTGTGCCGCCGCGCTTCGCGCCCTTATTCCGCGCACGATCCCGTACACGCTGATGAGGAACCACGCCAATTCCTGCAGGAAGGCGGAGAGATTGAACGTGCCGAAGATAAGCGACAGCAGGATGCCGAAAGCGCCGACCAGATTCATCACCTGGTACGGGTAACTCTGCCCCGAGAGCTTGTGCGCCTGGAGCAGGAAGAACGCCACGAGCACCAGCGCCACGCCGATCAGGCCGGCCCAGTCGTGCCAGAACAGGTTCATCGCTTGCCTCCACGCTGACGCAGTGCCTCGAAAAGCACAATGCCCGTGGCCACCGAGACATTCAGGCTTTCCATGCTGCCGGGCATCGGGATCTTCGCCACGAAATCGCAGGTTTCGCGTGTGAGCCGGCGCATGCCGTCGCCTTCGCTGCCCATCACGAGGGCGATCGGGCCCTTCAGGTCGATGTCGTAGATCGACTGGTCGGTGTCGCCGTCCAGTCCGGTGATCCAGACGCCGGCGTCCTTCAGCAAGCGCAGCGCCCGGGCGAGATTGGTGGCGGCAATGACCGGCACGAGATCTGCGCCGCCGGCCGAGGCACGGCGCACGGTGGGCGTGATGCCCACCGCGCGGTCTTTCGGCACCACCACCGCGGTGACTTTCGCGGCGGCCGCGCTGCGCAGGCAGGCCCCGAGATTGTGCGGATCGGTCACGCCGTCGAGCACAAGCACCAGGGCATCGGCACCGGCAGCGTCCAGCAGACCCGGGAGGTCGTTTTCGCCACGCAACGGCGGCGTTTCGTAGCGCGCGATCACACCTTGGTGGCGGGCCTCGCCGCCCAGCTTCTCCAGTTGTTCCTTGCCCACCGTCTTCAACGGCAGGCCGAGCCGCTTCGCCTGCGCGGCGATCTCGTTCACGCGCGCGTTCTTCGAATTCTGCTCGATCACCACTTCACGGACACGATCCGGATCGTTGGCGAGGGCGCCTTCGACCGGATTGATGCCGACGATCCAGGTTTCACTCATGGCTTCGGGTTGCTCCTGGGTTTACGCGGGGCCTTCTTCGCCGCGGTTTTCTTGGCGGTCGCCCCGGTGGCGGGCTTTGCCGCGGTCGGTGCCCCCTTCCTTGCGGTGGCCTTCTTCGCAGCCGCGCCGCGCCCGCCGGATTTCGCCGCGGACGACGCGTCCCTTCCGTCGTGGGAGCCGCGCCTGCGCGCGAACGGCGCCGCCTCTGTTTCCGCAGCGCTTCGCCGCGCGGGCCGCGCATGATGCTCCGTCGCCGGCTCGGCGGCAACGGGAGCCTTCGCCTTGGTGCCGAAGATGCGCCCGACCGCCTTCTTCGCGGCCTTGCCGATGGCCTTGCCCGCCGCCGCCATGCCCCCGCTCTTCTTGCGCGGCGCGGCCGGCGGTGCGACAGCCGGTGCGGCCGGTTTCGGCAGCACGGCCAGCCGGGCGACGAGACGGAAATCGATCTTGCGGTCTTCCAGGCTCGCCCGGAGCACCTGCACGCTCACATAGTCGCCCAGGCGATAGCTGGCACCGGTGCGTTCACCCGAAAGCAGGTGCCGGACCGGATCGAACTTGTAGTAGTCGTTCGGCAACTGGGACACGTGAACCAGGCCCGAGACACGCGACGCCGCCAGTTCCACGAACAGGCCGAACGAGGTGACGCCCGTGATCGTGCCCGCGAATTCCTCGCCGACGTGCTTTTCCATCCACGCGCATTTGAACCGCTCGTCGACGTCGCGCTCGGCCTCTTCTGCGCGGCGTTCGCGTTGCGAACAATGCACGGCCATGGATGCCATTTCCGATTCGCTATACGTGTAGCCGGAGGGCTTGCCCTTGCTGATCGCGTAGCGGATGGCGCGGTGAACCAGCAGATCGGGGTAGCGGCGGATGGGCGAGGTGAAGTGCGCGTAGGCATCCAGCGCCAGGCCGAAATGGCCCTGGTTCTCCGGATGGTAGACCGCCATGCTTTGCGCGCGCAGCAGCACGGACTGGATCAGTTCCGCCTCGGGGCGGTCGTGCACCTTCTTCAGCAGCGCCGAGAAATCGGCTGGCGTCACTTCGTCGGCCGGCGGCATCTTGAGCTTGAACTCGCGCAGGAACTGCAGCAGATCGTCGTACTTTTCAGCCGGCGGCGGCGCGTGCACGCGGTAGAGCGCCGGAATCTTCCGCTTCGAGAGGAACTTCGCCGCCTGCACGTTCGCGGCGATCATGCATTCCTCGATGAGCTTGTGCGCGTCGTTGCGATCGGTGGCGCCCATGGACACCACGTCGCCCGACGGCGCGAGGCGGAACTTCACTTCCGGGGTTTCGAAGTCGATGGCACCGCGGCGCTTGCGTGCCTTGGCCATGACCTTGTAGAGGCGATGCAGGGTTTCCACCTGCGGCAACACGTCGGCGATCTCGTCGCGCACGTCGGTATTGCGCTCGCCTACCGCCTGCCACACCTTGTTGTAGGTAAGGCGTGCATGCGAGTACATCACCGCTTCGTAGAACTTCGACTGGACGACTTCGCCATCTTCGTCGATCTCCATGTCGCACACCATGCACAGGCGGTCGACCTTCGGATTCAGCGAGCAGATGCCGTTGGAAAGGGTTTCCGGCAGCATCGGCACGACGAAGCCGGGGAAATACGTGGACGTGCTGCGCTCGTAGGCTTCCGCGTCCAGCGGCGTGCCCACCGGCACGTAATGCGACACGTCGGCGATGGCGACGATAAGACGGAAGCCGCCGCCCTTGTGTGCCTCCGCGTATACGGCGTCGTCGAAATCGCGCGCATCCTCACCATCGATGGTGACCAGGGGAAGCTTGCGGATATCCACCCTGCCCTTGCGCTCATCGGCACTGACCTTAGGTTCCACTTCCTCTGCCTGGCGCAGCACCTGCGGCGGCCATTCGTGCGGAAGGTCGTGGCTGGCGATGGCCATTTCCACTACCAGCGAGGGCTGCAGGCGCTCGCCGAGCACGGCACGAATGGTGCCCAGGGGGCCGCGGTGCGGCGTGGGCGGATCGGTGATCTCGGCCACGACGATCTCGCCCGAGCGGGCACCTGCGTCCCGCCCGGCCGGGATCATGATGTTCTGGTGCAGGCGGCGGTCGTCCGGCTCGACCAGGGTCACGCCGTTCTCGACCACCACGCGCCCCACGAGCCGCGGCGAGCGCCGCTCGAGCACTTCCACGATGGCGCCCTGGCGGCGGCCGCGGCGGTCGATGCCCACCACACTGGCGAGCACACGGTCCCCGTGCAGCACGCTGCGCATCTGCGAGGGGGACAGATAGAGGTCTTCCCCGCCTTCGTCGGGCCGCAGGAAGCCGTAGCCCTCGGCATTGGCGATGACCCGCCCGGGGATGAGGCTGAGCTTCTGGGCGGGCGCATAGCCGCCGCGACGGTTCCGCAGCAGCTGGCCGTCCCGGATCATCGCCCCGAGGCGCTTGCCGAGGGCGTTGATCTCGTAGTCGGTGAACAGACGCAGAGCCCGCGCGATGTCCTCGGCCATCAGCAGCTCGCCACGCTCCTCGAGCAGCGCGAGGATGGCCTCGCGGCTGGGAATGGGCTGGTCGTAACGCTGGGCCTCCCGGTCGGCATGCGGGTCGACCACCGCCGGCGGCGGCAAGCGGTCGCGGTATTTGGCCAGCGCCTTGCCCGGCCGGGTGGCATTCGCCTTGCGGGGGCCGCGATCCGCGCCCGAGCCTTTCTTTTTCTTCGTCACTTATGAACCTTTGGATGGGGACGTGAAATAGTTTCACATCCGGGGTGCGAAATCGTTGACAAGTTTCCTCGACCTACCTAATCTACGCGGCTCACGGGGCGGCGACGCTGCTTCGAGACACCTGCCCAGGTGGCGGAATTGGTAGACGCACTAGTTTCAGGTACTAGCGGGTAAAACCGTGGAGGTTCGAGTCCTCTCTTGGGCACCAATTATAGACGAAGCCCCGCAGCAATGCGGGGCTTCGTCGTTTTCAGCGACGCGGAACCTCATGAACCGCTTTCCCGCCCCGCCATTCGCCAGCCTGTCGTCCCAAGCCAGCGCGTTCCTCGAGCAGGCTCGCTCGGCCCGGGCAGCCATGGAGCGAGCGGCAAGCAATACCGCGACGGCTGCGGACGAATTGCGTCGCTACGCGAAGTTTTCCCGGCCCGGGCAGCCTTCCGCGCATATCGTGCAGCTTCGCCAACGGCAGGCGGCGGCGCGGATGGATGCCGCTCGCGCGAAACAGGCGTTCCTCCAGGCATCCGCCGCGTTCGTTCACGCGGCCGGGCTCAGCGTTCCGCCCCGTTCGTCGCTGGAAGCCTTCGTGCTGGGTTGGATCGAACGCGACGCGGACAACGCGCCGTCCTGATCCAGCCCGCGAAACGCGTCACATGCGTTCCGACCGGTCGAAGGTGGCGAACATCACCCCGAGAAACACCACGGTGAGTGCCAACCGCAACACGACCTCCCACACGGGATGCACGGCGAGAAAGCCGACCTTCGCCGTGGCGATCATCAGCGCGCCGTAGACGGCGACGCTTGCCCAACCTTGCCAGCTCGTCGGGCTGATCCCCCAACCGAAACGTTTGCGACCGAACCAATGGCTTCGTGCTTTCGTCATGGGCGCCTCCGGCGGTGTGGGACCATTCTATGCCCACAGACGGGCGCGCAGGAGTTGCCCGCGCTCGTTATTTCTTGCAGCCGAGCGCGCTGTAGGCATCGCCTATGCGCACCACGTTCAATTGGCCGGGCCGATTGCGCGCCATTTCGACGATGCTGCAATTCATGTAGTTGCCGATGGATTTCACGCGCTCACCGAGGCTCGCCGGCGGTACCACCCGAAGTGCGTGCGAAAGTGGCGTGTCGCTTCCGCCGGGCAACGCGGGAACGGCTCCGGAAGACCTGGTCCTCAAGGCATCGCGAATCGACGGGTCCCCGAATGCATCCCCTCGTTTTTCCTGTGCCGCCGGCACGGCCAGGACTGCACCGACAGGGGCGGACGCAGGTGCCTCGGATGCGGAGGCGGATAACGCCGCGGGATCGGCCAGGGCGCTGCGCGGAGCCAAGCGTTCCGCGCGGTACTCTGGCGAGCGGCGCTGGGTGCGGTTTACGGAGGGACGGCCGGCCGACCTCCGGGACGACGAGGAACGCGCCACGGAGGCCACCTCGATCCATCGCACCTGCATCATGGAGGCGTCGCCGCGCGTCCACGGCGCATCGGCATCAGGAAGGCGCGCACGCATCGACATCACGACGGCGAGCAGCAACAAGTGCAGCCAAAAGATGACGCCGAAGAGCACACCGTTGCCGACGATGCGGCGCCACGGTAGTCGCATGAAGGTGACACTTCGCCTCGATGGCACCGTCCCTGCCCCTGCCGGTCGTTTGTGCACGGACCGCGGCGGACGCGGTGAGTTCCCTCACGTTCCGATGAATTACGTCGTTATGCGCAGTTCTCCCGCCGGACAACCCTCCGCGCACATCGTGCGACGGAGGCAAGGCGTTGCCATTCAGATACCGGCGTTGCGGCCTCATCGCGACGCCATCTCGCGAAGAGGCCTGGCGCCGCTCATAGTCCCTGCCGAATGACCTCCAGGTGCCAGCGCTGTTCGGCATCCACCGGCCGGAACGTGGTTCCCCAGGCATTGGGGATGGCGACGGGCCGGTTACCGGCCGGCGCAGGTTGATGATCGATGCCCGGACGCGGCGCACCCGGGTAATTGGTCCATGGCTCGAGCGGCGAGCCGTAGGGATTCACCGGGTAGTCCTGGAACCGACCTTCCTCGGCGTGGTATCGCACCCGGCCGCCTTCCACGTAAAGCCTGTACTTCGCATGGTCGATGAACGAATGCAGGCGGTCCGCGCGCCATTCCCATTGCTGCTCGAAGGTGATGCCGCACGGCCGTGTCATCACGCCGCGCGATGCCGTATCGGCGGTGAGGCAGCGGCCGGTGCCACGATTCACGTAGCGGTTCGAGGCGTCCAGGCCCCACATCTGCTTGCGGTCCATGACATTGCATGCAGCCAGCACGACATCCCCATCGTCCTGCAAGCAAGCGCCGGTACCCACCGCCGAGCGGATGAGCACGGTGATTTCCGAGGTGAGGTGCGGGTCGGACATATCCACCACAAACGATGCCGGCACGTCGCGTGTGACCCGGGTCCTCGCGCTCTTCACCTGCGTGCGCTGCCACCACCATTCGGTGCGCTCGAGTTCATAGCCGGCCGACACGGTCACGGTCGCCAGCCCCTCATACGCACCGGGCAGAACCCATTCGGACAACGTGTTGAAAGTGATGGCGCGCATCGTCGGCGTCATCTTCTCCTCGCTGAGCCGCGGCGTGGTCGCCGTGCCTCGGCTCACGAGCACGCCGTTGAGGGACCCGTTGAGCAATGCCTTCCATTCCACCGAATCCGGCGCCTTGGGCACGGCCAGGATGGCGTAGTCCTTGAAGGTGGAACTCAAAATCGACTGTTGCGAGTATTCATAACCCAGGGAAACGTTGAACGGCAGTTTCGCCGCGAGCACATCGTCCGGTTTGCCGGATGAGCTCAACTCCGTGCCCAGCGATCCGCCGATGCTGAATCCGCGTGTTTTCGTCTCGCTTCTCGTGTAATCGGTGCGCTCGTCCGTTTCGGGGAAATGGGAAAGGTAGCGAGGCTGGACGCCTTCGGCGGTCAGCTTCTGGCTGAGGCGATACTCGATGGGAAGATACGTTCCCCAAAGATTCTTTCCTGTCCGGTCGCCGTCGACCACGCCATTGTCCGACGTTTGGACCGTCACACGGGAAAGGATGTTGACGAGCTTCGCGTCTGAGCTGTTCGTCCGGCTGCGCACCACTTCAATGATGTTGACGCCCGCCACCTCGCCGATCTCGTCGACGAAGTTCACGCTGAAACGCCGGGTCGGCGCCGGCGGCTTGGCATCGCCACCGTCGGCATCGATCCGTCGCCGGGCTGTCGCGGACGGGGAAGGGGTTGGCACCTGGCCTGCGGCCGCAACAAGCAGATCGCGCAGCGACGTCGCGTCGCCTTCCGCCGTGTAAATCTGTGGACCGCCCTCGGCGCCCCGTACGACGACATGACCGGTCGTGGCGGGAGCGATGCCAAAAAGCTGCGATACGCGGGCCACACCCTCGTCGCTGTCGTCGTCCATGTGCAGCAAGACGGGTATCCCGCCCTCGTAGAGCCTGCCCAAGGACGCGGCATCGCCACTGGAAAGCGGCAGGTCTCGTGACGAGAGGGAAACAAGCACCTTGCCCGAGGGAGCGGCTGCGAGCGCGGCGATCACGGCACCCGTGAGGCTCGCCGCGGGCAAGACGACGTTGCCCATACCATCGGGCGACGCGGCCGGATAGTCGCTTTTCCCGAAGACGACGAGGATCTCCGCCGTTGGCTCCGGTGAAATTGCCATCCGGCTGAGCAGCGGCGGCGCCACCGCGGCAGGCACGGCATGGGTCAGGCCGAGGCCCAGGGCTATTGTCAGGGCATTGAGAACGAGCGTGGAAGCTTTCACGGGCGGGAACCTCCTTGTGTTCGCCCTAACCTAGTCTGGGATGGCAGGAGCAAAAATGAGAGCGTTCTCACACAAACGCCCGCCTCAGACGAAGCTTTACCACGCCGTTCGAGGGCGTTTGGCTCACGATGTCCGACAATGCTGCCGAGCCCACGCCCCGACGGGACACGGCCCTTCCCGAACGACAGGTCTTCCCTACGCATCCCCCATCGGTCACCTACCCAGGTGAGGGTGCTGCGCCCGCCGGCGTGCCGGCGAGGCCGACGTCCTCGGCCGCAGCCACGAAGGCCGTTCGGTCTCAGACCGCGACCGACGCCGCGGGTCCCTCATGCATGGGCGCGAACGCAGCCCCAACTCGCGCGACTCACCCGGATCGAGCCAATTGCCGCATGGCGCCGTTTTCGAAACGGGACACCCCATGGGCTTCCCGTCCGCGCCTGAACTCGGCCACGAACGCGCGCCCGATATCGTCCTGATCGATCACGCCGAACCGGCCGGGCACCAGTCGTCCGAGCCACGCGACGTAGCCCGGGGTATGCGCGTTCCCGGCGATGATTCCCGGTTGGAAGATTGCGAGCCGATCGAAGCCCACGGCTTCGACGGCCGCTTCCTTCATGCCCATCACACGCACATAGCGAAAGCGGCTCTTCGGATCGCTTCCGACGGCGGACAGGAGCGCGAAGCGCTTGACGCCACCGGCGAGGCATCCACGGGCGAAGCCGCCAACGACGCCCACCTCCAACGCCTTGAGCTGTTCCTCGGTCCACTTCATGCTGCCGCTGCCCACGCCGACGCACGAGGCACCGAACACGGTACCGCCATGCGCCGTCAAGCCGCGGGCAAGGGTTGCAATGTCCTCGGCGAAGCCCGAGGCCGCCGTATCCAGCACGACCTGGCGCACACGCGACGCCGTGGGCGGCGCGTGCTCACGCCGATTGACCATGATCACCTCGGCACAGGCCGGGTCGGCGGCCAGCGCACGAACCACCGCCGAACCGACCTGGCCCGTTCCACCGATCAGCAAGACACGAAACGTATCCATCCCGTCACCCCTCGCGTAAGTCATCGATCCGTTGGCAGACGAGCAGATCTGCCATCCCTTTCGGGCCCTCCGCTTCGCCAAGGCAGGCAGGCCGCCGGCGAGGCTCGCGGTCTCGAGCATGCCGGCCACGATACACGGCGCCCGTGATCTCGGCATGCAGGCGCATCCTGGCCTCGAAAATGGCCCTCCACCGGGGCGGCCGGGATGGTTGTATAATCCCGGCCTTACCGTTAGGTGGGAGAAGCGGACGGATCCGCTGCCGAAGGCGCAACGCCCGTAATCGCTCAGGCTTCCATACCACCACGCGAGAAAACACTCTGGAGAGACCGGTTCGATCCGGCGCCGAAGGTGCAAGGGGTAACCACCCCCAAACTCTCAGGCAAAAGGACAGAGGGGCGCCCCACGTGCCGGCACGGCACGTACTTCCGGACGCCCCTACGCCATGAGCCAGAGCAAAACCCCCTCGCTGCGCGACCTCGAAAACCACGGCGCGTTCATCGAGCGCCACATCGGCCCGAACGACACCGAGATCGCCGAGATGCTGCGCGTGGTCGGCCACGCCTCGCTCGACGCCCTCACCGACGCCATCGTACCCGGCTCGATCAAGTCGCCCGCTCCGCTCGCCCTGCCCCGCGCCGTGACCGAAGAGGAAGCGCTGGCGAAGATCCGCGCGATCGCCGACCGCAACACGGTATTCCGCAGCTTCATCGGCCAGGGTTACTACGGCACCCTCACGCCGAACGTCATCCTGCGCAACGTGCTGGAAAACCCGGCCTGGTACACGGCGTACACGCCGTACCAGGCGGAGATTTCCCAGGGCCGCATGGAAGCCCTGATCAACTTCCAGACGATGGTCGCCGATCTCACCGGCATGGACATCTCCAACGCGTCGCTGCTCGACGAGGGCACCGCGGCCGCCGAGGCCATGGCGCTGGCCAAGCGTTCGGCCAAGTCGAAGTCGAACGTGTTCTTCGTGTCGAAAGACGTGCATCCGCAGACGCTGGAAGTGCTGCGCACGCGCGCCGACGGCATCGGCATCGAGCTGCATGTGGGCGACGACGGCGAGGCGGCGAAGGTGGAGAGCTTCGGCGTTCTGCTCCAGTACCCGAACACCTACGGTCGTATCAACGACTACAAGAGCCTTGCCGACGCCACCCACGCGCGCGGCGGCATCGTCTGCGTCGCCACCGACCTGCTCGCCCTCACCCTCATTGCCGCGCCGGGCACCTGGGGCGCCGACATCGTGGTGGGCAATACGCAGCGCTTCGGCGTGCCGTACGGCTTCGGCGGCCCCCATGCGGCCTACCTCGCCTGCCGCGATGCCTATAAGCGCTCGATGCCGGGCCGTCTGATCGGTGTCTCCGTCGACGCCGAAGGCAAGCCCGCGTACCGCTTGACCCTGCAGACCCGCGAGCAGCACATCCGCCGCGAGAAGGCCACCTCGAACATCTGCACCGCGCAGGTGCTGCTGGCCGTCATGGCCAGCATGTACGCTGTGTATCACGGTCCGGAAGGCCTGGTCCGCATCGCCCGCCGCACGCACCGCCTCGCCGCGATCCTCGCGGTCGCCCTGCGTCGTGCCGGCGTCGCCGTGGGCGACGACTTCTTCGACACGCTGCACGTCACGGGCGTGGACGCGAAGGCTGTCCACGCGAAGGCGGCGGCCGCACAGATCAACCTGCGCGCGATCGACGCCTCCAGCGTGGGCATCAGTCTCGACGAAACCACCACCCGCGCCGACGTGACCGCGCTCGCCGGCGTGTTCGGCGGCAGCATCGACGACATCGACGCGCTGGACGGCGAAGTCCACGATGCCCTGCCGCGCCAGCTGCTGCGCGACATGGACTTCCTCCAGCATCCGGTGTTCAACACGCACCACAGCGAGCACGAACTGCTGCGCTACCTGCGCGGGCTCGCCGACAAGGACCTGGCGCTCGACCGCACCATGATTCCGCTCGGTTCGTGCACCATGAAGCTCAATGCCACCGCGGAAATGATCCCGGTCACGTGGCCCGAGTTCGCGAACATCCATCCGCTCGCTCCGGTGGATCAGGCGCAGGGCTACAAGCAGCTGATCGACGAGCTGGAAGCGATGCTCGTCGAATGCACCGGTTATGATGCAGTAAGCCTCCAGCCTAACTCGGGCGCGCAGGGCGAGTACGCCGGCCTGCTGGCCATCCGTGCCTACCACCGCTCGCGCGGCGAAGGCCATCGCGACATCTGCCTGATTCCCGAATCCGCGCACGGCACCAATCCGGCGTCCGCGCAGATGTGCGGCATGACGGTGGTCGTCACGCGCTGCGACGCCAACGGCAACGTCGACGTGGACGACATCCGCGAGAAAGCGGAGAAGTACGCCGACCGCCTCGCCGCCATCATGATCACCTATCCGTCCACTCACGGCGTGTTCGAGGAAGACGTGGTCGCCATTTGTGAAGCGGTGCACAAGCATGGCGGCCAGGTGTACACCGACGGCGCGAACATGAACGCGCTGGTCGGCGTGGCGAAGCCCGGCAAGTGGGGCTCGGACGTCTCCCACCTCAACCTGCACAAGACCTTCTGCATTCCGCACGGCGGCGGCGGCCCGGGTGTGGGCCCCTGCGCGGTGAAGTCGCACCTCGCTCCGTTCCTGCCGCGCGCCTTCGGCGGCGAGGGCGAGGTGGGCATGGTCAGCGCGGCGACGTTCGGCTCCGCATCCATCCTGCCGATCTCGTGGATGTACATCACGCTGATGGGCACGGAAGGCCTGCGCAAGGCCACCCAGGTGGCCCTGCTCAACGCCAACTACATCGCCAAGCGCCTCGCGCCGCACTTCAAGACGCTTTACACCGGCCGCAACGGTCTCGTGGCGCACGAGTGCATCCTCGACCTGCGTCCGCTCAAGGACGCCACGGGCGTGGGCGCCGAAGACGTGGCCAAGCGCCTCATCGACTTCGGCTTCCATGCACCGACGCTGTCGTTCCCCGTGGCCGGCACGCTCATGGTGGAGCCGACCGAGAGCGAGTCGCTGCACGAGCTCGACCGCTTCATCGACGCCATGATCCAGATCCGCGACGAGATCCGCGCGGTGGAAGACGGCCGCCTCGACCGCGAGGACAATCCGCTGCGCAACGCCCCGCACACGGCCACCATGGTCACGGGCAGCGAATGGACGCATGCCTATCCGCGGGAACTTGCGGCCTTCCCGCTGCCGTCGCTGAAGCTCTCGAAGTACTGGCCGCCGGTGTCGCGTGTAGACAATGTGTACGGCGACAAGAACGTGATGTGCGCCTGCATCCCGATCGACGCCTACAAGGAAGACGTGGAGGCTTAAAGCCTCTGCAAGGGCCGCCCTGCTCGCGCACGGCGGCCCTTTTTGTAGGAGCCGCTATAGCGGCGAGAGGCCTACGGAACGGTGTAAGCCCTCGCCGCTATAGCGATTCCTACAAGGCGCTCCCGCGTTCGTCCATACGGCTACGACTCCGCCACGTGCCGCTTTGGCATAAACTTCGCCGGTTGCCGCGCCCTCGCGCGGCCTGAACCTGCAAGGTGAACGCATGACCCAGGACACTCCCCGCGACGACAGCCTCCTCGGCCTGCTCAAGGGCGTCGAGGACTTCAGCCACCGGGTCTTTCCCGAGCGCGAACAGCTCTTCAGCGAACTGGCCGAGGGCCAGAGCCCCCACACCCTCTTCATCACCTGCGCGGATTCCCGCGTGGTGCCCGAGATGATCACCCAGACCCAGCCGGGCGAGCTGTTCGTCTGCCGGAACATCGGCAATATCGTGCCGGGCTACGGCGAGATGCTCGGCGGCGTGTCGGCGGTGGTCGAATTCGCGGTGATGGTGTTGCGCGTCCGCCACGTGGTGGTCTGCGGCCATACGGACTGCGGTGCCATGAAGGGCCTGCTGAATCCGGATTCCACCCGCGACCTGCCGACCGTCGAGGCATGGCTGCGCAATGCGCAGGCGGCCAAGAGCGCCGTGTTCGCACGCAAGCTGGAGGGCGCGGCGGCGATGAGCGCCGTGATCGAGGAGAACGTCCGCCTGCAGCTCGCGCACCTGCGCACCCACCCCGCTGTGGCGGCAGCGCGCGCCAACAATGCCATCACCTTGCAGGGCTGGGTCTACGACATCGGCGACGGCACCGTCTCGGTGCTGGACGAGGCCAGCGACCGCTTCATTCCGCTGTCGGAAGCCATCCGTCGCGAGAACGGCGTGTGATCCTGCCCGGACGCGCCCACCTCGGGCATATCCTGCACTACGTCGGCAAACCGTTGGTCTGGCTGCTGGCATGGGACATCGCCGTCACCGTCTTCTGGTACGTGGTCGATCCTATCTGGATGGAGTTCCCGGCCCTCCCGGTCACCTTGTTGGGCTCCGCCGTTGCGGTCTACCTGAGCTTCCGCAACACCACCGCATACGCGCGCTGGTGGGAGGCGCGCACGCTCTGGGGCGCGATGGTGAATGCATCGCGCACGCTCGCGCGCGATGCCCTCACGCTGCTCGCGGATCGCGACGTCGCCGCCAGCGTCACCCATCGCCAGATCGCCTACGTGCATGCCTTGCGCATGCACCTGCGGCGGCAGGTGTCATGGGATGAACTGGAGGGCCGCCTCCCCGCCGACGAGCTCGAGCGCCTGCGCGGCGTACTGAACGTGCCCAATACCATCCATTCGCGCACGGCCGCGGCGATCGCCGAAGCCAAGCCGGACGCCATCCTGCTGGCCACCTTCGCGCGGACGCTGGCCGACATCTCCAACGCGCAAGGCGGCATGGAGCGCATCAAGAACACACCGCTGCCCCAGCAATACGCCGTCTATCCAGCCATCTTCACGCATGGCTTCTGTCTCCTGCTGCCCCTCGGCCTCGTCGAAACGCTGGGCCTCTACACGCCGCTGGGTTCCACCGTGGCGGGCTTCCTGTTCCTTGCCCTGCTGCAGATCGGCAACGACATGCAGAACCCGTTCGAAAACAAGGAAGACGACGTCCCGATGACCGCCCTCACGCGTGGCATCGAGATCGACCTGCGCGACGGGCTCGGTGAAGCGCATGGGCTACAGCCCGTGCAGCCCGTCGACGGTATTCTCTGGTAGCCCGTGCGGGCCGCCGTCGCGCCGCCCGTCATCGAACGTGGAGCTATGCATATTCGGCACGGAGCGACGTTCTCGCGGCAGCCTCTAAAGATGGCTTGAGCCGCTGCGCCACGCTAATCAATCCCGCCCAGGGCTAACTCAGAAACCCGTCGATCATTTGCCAGTAGTTCCGCTAAGCGATAGCTTGACCAGCGGACCGGTTGGTGATTGATCATTTGTGCCACGCTAATTAGCGGATTTCACCCATAACAGCAATCTACCTCTACTGGTGGTACTGCGCTTTGATGTTCAATCCGCCGCGATGGCATATTTTCGCTAAGCCCTATATGTTCGAACGTGCGTAAGCCGACGGGAGGGCTATGCGAGAGGTGCCGCAAGAAGATCAATACAAGAAGCAGAGAGGATCGATCCGCTGCACAGCAATGCGACCGAGCTTCATCAGGAAATGCCTTCCGCAGGCAAGTTCTGAATTTCCGTAATGTAGCTCGCGCCTCGTCAGCGAATTTCCTGGCTTACATCGAACGACGCAACTACCAAGGACAAAGAGACAGGGGGCAGCAGGAATGCGAATTGAAAAAGTCAAGGTAGAAGGATTTCGACTTCTTCAAAATATGGACATCACACTGGAACCCAATTCCACGGTGATTGTGGGCCGAAACAACAGTGGAAAGACCTCGCTAACGGACATTTTCGACCGCTTCACCGGCGAGAGCGGTGCACGCTTCCGACTTGAAGACTTCTCTGCGACGTCGCGAACAAGATTCCTCGACGCGAAGGCGCTTCGAGAAAAGGGGAGTAGTCCAGAGGAAATACTCGCCGTCCTTCCAAAGATCGTGCTAACGCTCACCTTCGTCTATGACAGCGCAGCCCCGAGTTTGGGACAGCTTGCTCCATTTGTTATTGATCTAGACGAGACATCTAACAAAGCGATTGTGCGCATTGAGTATGGTCCAACATTGGCAACAATCCACGCCTTGCTAGATGTACCGCCTCCGGCAAAAGGTTCAAAGCCGAATGATCATTTTCTCCGCTCGCTGCGCGAAACGTTGCCGAAAGCGTATAGCATCCATGTTTGCGCCATCGATCCGACGGACGATGCCAATCGGCGCGATTTTGAAGGAACTTCTGCGCTGACCGCATTGGTGCAGTGCAATTTCGTGCGCGCCCAGCGCACTCTCGATCACGCTAGGCACGGCGACGCAGACGTTATTGGCAAACTGCTCAGCACCCTCTTTAAAACTGCCACAACCCCGACAGCTGCGGCGGCAGACCAAGAACTCGCCGCCAAACTGAAGGCTTCAGTTGAGAATATCGAACGGAACGTTCAAGACGACTTCGACGAGATGCTGAAGAAGTTGCTACCAGCTATGGAAGTCCTTGGCTTCCCGAGCCTCAACGATACGGAACTCCGTCCAGAAACCTCGCTGAACGTTGAGGCACTTCTTTCGGATCATACAAAGATTGTCTATCAGGGCCCGGACGGCGTGCACCTGCCGGAAGGCTATAACGGGCTAGGTACTCGCAACTTAATTTACATGTTGTTGCAGCTTGAAAGCTTTCATAAAACGTACCGTGCAAAAGCAACTCGCCCCGTCACACACTTGATTTTCATCGAAGAGCCTGAAGCCCACTTGCACCCGCAGATGCAAGAGGTTTTCATTACTCAATTGAATGCAGCCATCGGCAAACTTTCGGCCAGCTACCCTGAAGAACCCGCGTGGAAAGTGCAATTCATTATTACCACACATTCGCCGCACGTGGCGAATGCCGCCTCCTTCGAAGCGGTGCGGTACTTCCTCAATGATTCGAGCGAACACTCAAAAACTCGGCACACGAAGGTCAAGGATTTCAAGAAGGGAATGACAATGATTCCAGCCGAGGACCAGGACTTCCTTCACCAATACATGACGCTGACGAAGTGTGATCTGTACTTTTCGGACAAGGCGATCATGGTGGAAGGGACGACAGAACGTCTCCTGATGCCGCGACTTTGTGAACTGGTCGACAAGACACTCGATGGACAGCATAAGCTGTCTCGACAGTACGTGACCTGTGTTGAGGTAGGCGGTGCTTACGCTCACATCTTTTACCCGCTGCTCGATTTTCTCGAACTCAAAACGCTGATCATCACCGACCTCGATTCAACCAAGCTGGTCGAAAAAAACAAGAATGGAAAGACAGTAAAGACGTGGGAGAAGTGCCCCGTCGCTGAAGGCGAACGAACTTCCAATGCGGCCATCAGAGAATGGTTCCGCCCCGAAGACAAGAAAAATGACAAGGGCTGGCAAGTAACCCCAGGGGAACTTGCGTTAAAAACGGTAGCGGAAAAACAGAACGGATATCGTAGGATTGCTTACCAAATAGCAGAGACTGACAATTCCAATATCTGTGCCCGCAGTTACGAAGATGCACTCGTTCTTGCCAACCCTGATCGATTCGATTGGCCAAAAGAACAGGACGAAGCGACGGAAGCATGGGACATAGCACAGGGACTTTCGAAGGCAGATACCGCCTTGCGGTTTGCCATTCGTGAGAAGGATTGGAATGTGCCTCGTTACATTCGAGAGGGCCTGGTATGGCTTTCCGAGCCCCCTCCAGCAGGGGCGGCGCCCGAAACAGAATGCCTAGAAGCGCCAGCCAATGCGGAGGGAGCATGAACGAGCCTGCCGAAAATCCTGCACTCGCCGCCGCCAAAGACGCTCAAAGGAGGATTAATGAGGCCCTTGATGGCGGTCGCAGTTTTCGCCTCGAAGCCGGCGCCGGCGCCGGCAAAACGTACTCCCTGGTCGCTGCCTTACAAAGACTAATCGCAGAACGTGGATCGGCGTTGGTACAAGCAGGGCAAAAGGTCGCCTGTATAACTTACACCGAGGTTGCCCGGAACGAGATTGCGCAGGAGATTGAGGATCACCCGGCGGTCCTCGTGGATACTATCCATGGTTTCTCATGGGCTTTCTTGCGCCAGTTCCAGAAAGCATTGCGTCACATCGTTGCAGGGATGGAGGACCGGCGTGAAAAAATCGAGCAAGGCGGTGGCGTAGACTCAAAATCCGTGGACTACGACCTCGGTTTCTTCAGTGTGGATGCTGATCGAATCAAGCTTGGTCACGACGACATTCCTCAAATGATGGCTACGCTCCTTCAGAACGAAAAGTTTCGACGTGTTCTGACACAACGCTTTCCCGTCATATTCATTGATGAGTACCAAGATACGCACCGCCAGTTCATGGAGGCGATTACTGAGCACTTCTTAAGGCATAAAACCGGGCCGCTAATCGGGCTCTTTGGGGACCACTGGCAGACCATCTACCGAAGCGAGTACGAACTTGCCGAGTACCCAATTGAAGAAATTGGCAAGGGCTCCAATTTTCGCTCGGCACCGGTCATCGTGGACGTACTCAACAGGCTGCGGCCAGAACTTACGCAGGCTGCTCGTGATCCCCGCGCGGCTGGCGAAGCCAAGTTTTTTCACGCCAATGCCTACGAAGGGCCACGAACCGACGACAGAAACTCGAAGGAAGACCTCCCTCCCGAATTGGCGCGTAGCACACGGCTAAGCCTTATGCGAAAACTTCAAGGCGACGGATGGGACCTCAGCAAGACTAAGGTCCTCATGCTTACCCACAACGTCCTTGCCGCCGAGCAGGGGTACCCAACTATTGCGGAGATATTCAGCGGCCGGAACGAATTGTTTGCAAAGAAGGAAGATCCGGCGATTAAGTTCTTCGCTGAGACTGTGGAACCTATGTGCGCAGCCTACAAGGCTTCGCGCTATGGCGACATGTTCAGGGTGTTCGGTTCGGGGCCTGCCATCGCGAAGCATGATGATAAGGCATCTTGGCGCCGCGACATGGACACCCTTCAAGCCCTGCGGACGGAAGGTACGATCGGACAGGTTATTGATTACCTTAAGGAGTCTGAGCGTCCGCTGCCACCGGATCGCATCTTGCGGCGTGAATATGAACTTGCCGCGCTAAATGGGAGCCCCATACCTGAGGATGCGACCACACTGCAACGGTACAGCAGGCTTCGAGACGTTAGCTATGGCGAGATGATTGAAGTGGTGAAGTTTGTTGAGAAGAGGACACCGTTTGCCACACAACACAGTGTCAAGGGTGCGGAGTTCGAGAATGTACTTGTAGTACTTGGTGGGGGTTGGAACCACTACAACTGGCCACAGCTATTTGAGCTCCTAGAGACAGGAGCGCTAAATGCGAATAACACAAAGGGTTTCTACCGGTCACGCAATCTTTTTTATGTCGCTATATCGCGTCCTATGACGCGCCTTGCGGTACTCGCAACACAGACTCTTTCCAACACTGCCCTGGCGGCTGTAAGTAGAGTTTTTGGCAAGAACAACGTAGAGGCGCTCGCGATTCCTCTTTAGCCGATCACCAGATCCCGCGCGGGCTGCCCCCCCAAGGGACGTAAACAGAAGAACTGTTCTTTGCGAGCCGGACAACCGAGACAAGGGCGCTGATACGATCGTCTCGCACATGGTCTCCGTAACCGCGACTATTCAATTACTGCAGTTGATGACGTAGCTAAGCTACTTCGACAGTTGCCCGATCCTCCGCTTGCACGGCAAGCGATCCCTGCTATAACGGGATTTCAATCGAGATAAATCGATAGCTGCCGGAGGTCCACCTTGCGCACCATTCGTCCCCTCGCCGTCGTTGCCGCCCTGCTTCCGGCCCTCGCGGCAGCCGCCTCCGGCCCCGCGGAGCTGGTGAATCCGCTCATCGGCACCACGAACGGCGGCAATGTCTTCCCGGGTGCGGTGGTGCCTTTCGGCATGCTGCAATTCAGTCCCGAGGCATCGCCGTTGCCGGGCAAGAAGGCGCCCATCGCCGCGCCCGGCGGTTACGAATACCGCGCCGACGCCATCCGCGGTTTCAGCCTCACCAACGTCGAGGGCTGGGGCTGCGCCGGTGCGTCGGGCGACGTGCCCCTCATGCCGATCACGCAGGACGTGACCACGTCGCCCTCCAGCGACTTCCGCCATGCGTACGCGTCGAAGTTCTCGCACGCGAACGAAACGGCGAAGGCCGGGCATTACCGCGTGGCGCTGGACAACGGCGTGGCGGTGGATCTCACCGCCGCCCTGCACAGCGGCGCGGCGCGCTTCGCGTTTCCCGCCGGCAAGCCCGCGAATGTACTGGTGCGGGTCTCGGATTCAGAGGTCGGCTCGGAAGATGCGAAGATCGCCGTCGACACGGCGCACGCCAGAGTGTCGGGCGAAGTCACCAGCGGCAACTTCTGCGGTTACATCAACGAAGCCGACCGCCGCAGCTATTACACGCTCTATTTCGTGGCCGAGTTCGACCAGCCATTCGCCTCCACCGGCGCCTGGCACGACGGCAGTGTCGAAAAGGGTGGCACCCACGCCCAGGGCGGGACGGGGTACGGACCCAAGGGCTTCCCCGAGGCAGGCAAGGGATCGGGGGCCTGGGTCGGCTTCGCCAAGGGCACGCGCGACGTGAACGTGCGTGTCGGCATTTCCTATGTGAGCGTCGCGAACGCGCAGGCCAACCTGGAGGCCGAAGTCCCGAAGGGCACCACGTTCGAATCCGTGCGCGACAAGGCGGTGGCCGCGTGGAACGAGCGCTTGTCGCATATCGAGGTGCAGGGCGGCACGCCGGACCAGCGCACGGTGTTCTACACCGCGCTGTACCACGCGCTGATGCATCCCAACGTCTTCAGCGACGTGAACGGCGAGTACCGTGGCTTCGACGGCAAGACCCATCGCGTCGCGGGAAACCAGAAAGCCCAGTACGCGAACTTCTCCGGCTGGGACGTCTATCGCTCGCAATTGCCGCTCGTGGCGTGGCTGGAACCGAAGACCGCCAGCGACATCGCGCAGAGCCTCTACAACCAGGCACAACAGAACGGTGGCGTGTGGGATCGCTGGACGCACAACAACGGCGGCACGCACGTCATGAACGGCGACCCTGCCGCGCCGTCCGTCGCAGGCATCTACGCCTTCGGTGCCCGCGACTTCGATGCGAAAGGCGCCTTCGCCTCGCTCGTGCACGCGGCCGATCATCCCACGGCGCTGGACACGTCCCATGACGGCTGCGAGGTGGAATGCGTAGGGCAGCGCCCGGGCCTCGACGCCTGGCTGAAGCTGCACTACATCCCGGTCGGCGCGCCGGCCTGGGGGCCCGCCGCCGACACGCTCGAAACCGTCGCTGCCGAGTTCGGCATCAGTGCGCTTGCCGGGCGCCTCGGCGACAAGGATACCGCCGCCCGCTTCCTCGAACGTGCGCAGTACTGGCGCAACCTGTTCGACCCCAAGGCCACGCCGGAGGGCGGTTATATCCGCAACCGCAACGCCGACGGAAGCTGGGCGCTGGTGAAAGACGACGAGAAGGAAGCACCGCACGCCTTCACGCCGTCGACGGAAGACGGCTTCGTGGAAGGCAGCGCTGCCCAGTACGTGTGGATGGTGCCGTTCAACGTCGGCGGCCTGTTCGATGCCATGGGCGGACGGGAGAAGGCACGCAAGCGGCTGGACGCGTTTTTCTACCAGCCCGACGGCAGCTTCGCGGTCACGAAGTCCGGGCCCTTGCACGCCGAACTCGACAACGAGCCGTCCATCGGCACGCCCTGGCTCTACAACTACGCCGGGCAGCCGTGGAAGACACAGGAGCTGGTCCGTCGCGTGCTGGACACCATCTGGCTGAACGCCCCGAACGGCATTCCTGGCAACGACGACCTCGGCGAGATGTCGTCGTGGTACGTGTTCGCCGCGCTAGGCGTCTATCCGGCCATTCCGGGCCGTGCCGAACTCGTGGTGGGCAGCCCGCTCTTCACCCGTGCCGTGGTGCACCGCGAAGGCGGCGACGTGGTGATCGAGGCGCCGAATGCGGGTCCCGGCAAACCGTACGTCACCACGCTGAAGGTGGATGGCAAGGCGTCACCGCGTGCCTGGCTGCCCGAGTCGTTCGCGTTGAAGGGTGGCAAGATGGAATTCGACCTGTCCGACAAGCCGAACAAGAACTGGGCAACCAAGGAAGCCGACGCCCCGCCCTCTTTCGCTCCGAAGCACTGAGCGTTTGTTGCAGGAGTGTCCCGCGAAGTGCCGGCGAACATTCAGGGCTGCCTGAGCCTCAGGGCATTTCCCACCACCGACACCGAGCTGAGGCTCATCGCCAGCGCGGCGATCATGGGCGACAGGGTGACGCCAAAGAACGGATAAAGCACGCCCGCCGCCACCGGCACGCCCACCGCGTTGTAGACGAAGGCGAAGAACAGGTTCTGGCGGATGTTCTTCACCGTTTCCCGGGAAAGCGCCCTCGCCCGCGCGATGCCGGCAAGGTCGCCCTTCAGGAGCGTGACCGACGCGCTCTGAATCGCGATGTCGCTGCCGTTGCCCATGCCGATGCCCACGTCGGCCGCAGCAAGCGCCGGCGCGTCGTTCACGCCGTCGCCGGCCATCGCCACCGTGGCGCCCCGGCGCTTGAACTCGGCGACGAGACGCGCCTTGTCTTCAGGCGAGATGCCGGCGTGCACTTCGTCGATGGGCAAGGACGAAGCCACCGCCTTCGCCGTCGCCTCGTTGTCGCCTGTGGCCATCACCAGGCGCACGCCGGCTGCGTGCAGTGCGTCGAGCGCGGGTTTCGAGGACGGCTTCACCGCATCGGCGAGGCAGAGCAGCGCGGCGAGGCGGCCGTCCACGGCGAGATACATCGCGGTGGCGCCGCCGGCACGCGCCGCTCCGGCCGCCGCCTCGGCGGCGCGCGTGTCGACGCGCCGCTCGTTCATGAGGCCGATGTTTCCCAGCGCCACGTCGCGCCCGTCGATCCGTCCGCTCACGCCGCGGCCGACGATCGCCTGAAAACCCGCTACATCGCCCGTGCGGATCCCTTCGCCTTCCGCCGCCGCGACGATCGCCGCGGCAAGGGGATGCTCGCTGGGCCGCTCCACGGCCGCCGCCAGTGCAAGCGCCTCCGCTCGCTCCATACCGAAGACACGGATGTCGACGAGCGCGGGCTTCCCTTCGGTGAGCGTGCCTGTCTTGTCGAACACCAGGGTGTCGACGTCGCGCAGGCGCTCGATGGCCGCCGCGTCCCGAAAGAGCACGCCGCCGCGGGCGCCACGGCCGCTCGCCACCATGATGGACATCGGCGTGGCGAGGCCCAGCGCGCAGGGACAAGCCACGATGAGCACGCTCACCGCCGCGACGAGCGCATGGGCCAGTGCGGGCGCCGGCCCCACGGACCACCACACGGCGAAGGCCAGCAGCGCCACCGCCACCACGGCGGGCACGAACCACGCGGCAACCTTGTCCGCCACGCGTTGCAGCGGCGCGCGCGAGCGCTGCGCCTCGGCCACCATCGTCACGATGCGCGAGAGCACCGTGTCGTTGCCCACGTGCTCCACGCGCATGAGCAAGGCGCCGTGCTGGTTCTGCGTGCCTCCGGTGAGCTTGTCACCCGACCGCTTCGCGACCGGCACCGCCTCACCCGTGAGCATCGATTCGTCCACGTGGCTCTCGCCCTCCAGCACGCTTCCATCGGCGGGTACCTTCTCGCCGGGCCGCACGCGCAGGCGGTCGCGCACCCGCAGGCTGTCCAGCGGCACATCTTCTTCGCTGCCGTCGTCTCGCAGCCGCCGCGCGGTCTTCGGCACCAGGCCCAGCAGCCCACGCAGCGCCTCGCCAGTGCGCCGGCGTGCACGCCCTTCGAGGAAGTCGCCGAGCGTGACCAGCGTGACGATCACGGCGGCCGATTCGAAATAGACGTCCATATGCCCGTGCATGTCGCGCATCGCGGGCGGGAAAAGCGACGGCGCCAGGAAGGCCACCGCGCTGTACAGCCATGCGACACCCGTGCCCAGCGCGATCAGCGTGTACATGTTCGGGGACCAGGGAACCAGCGAACGCCAGCCGCGGACGAAGAACGGCGCCCCGCCCCACAGCACCACCACCGTGGCCAGCACCGCCTCGCTCCAGCGGGCGACCGTCGCCCACGGCTCGGGCCACATCCAGCCGAACAGGTGCGGCCCCATCGCCACCGCCACCGCCGGAACCGTCAGGACGACGAGGATCGCAAGGCGCCACGCGAGCGCTCGAGCCTCGCCGTCATCGGCATCCAGCGAAGGTTGCACAGGCTCGAGCGCCATGCCGCACTTCGGACAGGCGCCGGGCCCCTCCTGGCGTACTTCCGGATGCATCGGGCACGTATAGATCGTGCCCGCCGGGACCGGTGCCGCGTTTTCCTTCGGCGTCGCGGCGGCGCCGTGCGAACAGCAGCTGTGGCTCATGCGCCCGGCTCCGCCAGTGCCTTGAGGATCGGACAGTCTTCCGGGGCGCCGTGCCCGGGGCACGCCTCGACGAGTTCCGCCAGGCCGTCGCGCACGCGCTGCAGTTCCGCGATGCGTTCCTCGATGGCATGCAACCGGGCGGCGGCGCGCTCTCGCACGCCTTCCACGCCGCCGTGGCGGTCGGCCGACAAGGCCAGGAGCTCGCGGACCTCCTCGAGCGTGAATCCCAGGTCCTTCGCGCGTCGGATGAAGCGCAGCCGCGCGACGGTACCCATGTCGTATTCGCGGTAGCCGGAGGGCCGGCGCCTCGGTGCGGGAAGCAGCCCTTCCCGCTCGTAGAACCGGATCGTATCGATGGCGACGCCGGCGCTCTGTGCGACGCGGCCGATGGTGAGGGCGGTTTGCGTGGTCATGGGTGAAGTCTAGACCCTTGATAAAGGTCAAGAGTCAATACCGCTGTGCCCCAGGCCCGCCTGAGACCCTCCAACCGTGGCACTGGCGCCTAACCTTGTCACTAGCCCTTAACTGCGACGCAGGACAGCGGTCGGCGGGATTGGATGGCATCACTTCCAACCCCAAGGCTGAATGTTCCAGCTCATGCCGAACCTAACGCGGGAAGGACGTCACCGCTGCCCGGCAGCGCTAGCATAACGACTTGCGGAGGATCAGAATCGCACTTAAACATCTTGAAAAATCAGGGGAAAAGGGGAATGACTTCTATCTCGCTGTTCGACGATGATGAGCGCACGGTTGATAGGCCTCTGCGTGCGTACGCCTTTCTGGCTCAGACCAAACACGCGAGCGGCGACCTTCTTACTGGCTTAGCCCCAATATTTAAGCCCATCTGCCGCGACCGCGTTGGCGAGCCTTTTGATGCAAAAGAGTTCTCGAAACTCGTCCGCAGCCTCTATGGCATCGAAGTACATCCTTGGGCGATTGATGACCTAGCGAGCAGACTTGAGGCCTCAGGATTACTTTTACGAGTAGCGGGGTCCGCGACTGAGGCGTACGTATATGCCGAAATTTCCGGTGACTTCGATGCCGTGTCGGAGGCAGACATTCGGCTGATCGTGCAGCGATTTGTGACTTACGCACAGCAGCTCATGGACTCACATGAGATCACTCTAGACGCCCAAGATCTAGAGAAGGCTTTTCTCAACCAGCTCGTCTCCACTAATTTCCAATCCATACTACTGAAGCCCCAAGCGAAATCTGGCACCGACACCTCATCAAGAACTCTTTCACTCCCTCAAAGCGATGAGAAAATTGCCTGGCAAGAGAAAATTGCCCGGCAATCTAAGATTGATGTCTTGTGCGCATCCTTCATTGTCGATCTCTTTGAGAACGATCGATCCGCGTATGAGTTGTTGGTGCGGATAGCTAGCGGCGCGCTGATATCGGAAGTAATACTCAACGTCCAAGACCCAAAAACCGACATCAAGCTAAACAGTCTAACTGTCGTGTTCGATGGGCCATTTGTCATGTCGCTGCTCGACCTAAGTAGCGAGGAGTCAACTGGATATACGAGCCGCATACACAAGATGCTGAAAGACAACGGAGCATCAATAGCGGTTTTTCGCCACTCGGTAGAAGAGATTCAGATCAACCTCAAGGCTGTCGCTCAGAACAGGTCACTTGGCATTGGCTTTGGCCCTACTGCCCGCCGTTTATCGAACGCAACGTTTCAAGCATATGCACATTCAGTAATGCGTGATGTGGATGCGGCGATTCGTGATCTCGAAATAAAGATCATCGATGCACCAAAGCATCCTTCGAGCTACTCATACTTCACCGACGCCGACGAAGAATCGTTCCGGGCATCACTGGGATTCTTCACTAACCCCGCTGCACAGACAAGAGACGCGTCATCAATCGCCTCAACAATACGTCTTCGCCGCGGAATACACGTAAAAATGAGCCAGTTCAACAGCAGCAGCTACCTCTTCATTACCGCCAATCCTTGGCTAGCTGAAAGAGCTGCAACGTGCGTGAAAGCTAAAAAGATCAACACCGATAGCGAAGTGCCACCGGCATTAACTGATCGTTTTCTTGCCGGACTACTTTGGGTCGTTTTCGGCGGAAAGACCGACGAATTGACTGAGTACCGTCTCCTTGCCAACTGCACGGCAGCGCTCGAAGCACGTACTGACGTCATTGCAAAGGTACAAAAATTCTTGGGCGACATGGATGAAACAAAGGCAACGCGTTTTCGGTCATTGATGACCAACGAAAGAGCTGGTCAATACCTAATGCAGTATACGCTTGGCGACGCCGCGCTCATTCAAACGAGCGGAGACGCCTTTGAGACTTTTGACCAAATAGAACAGGCAATGGAACGTAAGCTTCAGCGTCGACACGACGAAGCTCTTTCCAAGATCTCCGAAGAACACGCAAGCAAAATTGAAGAATTGGAGCGCGGACAGCAATCAATCCACGAAAAGTTTCTCCAAGCACAAGCCGAGACTCTCCAGATCAGGGATCAATTACAAGGAACGCGAAGTGCGCAAGAAGAGTCAGCGCGACTGGCCGCGGTCGAACGAGATCAAAAGAATGAAGTCATACGGAAGTTAGTCGCCAGAAGCGCGGCAGCTGCGCTTAAAGTGCGGCAACAAAAGCAGTTCATCATCTCTGCCGGCATAGGGATCTGCGTGGCGATAGCAGGTCTCTTCGGAGCAGAATATTTTTCCAAGAACCACCCTTGGCTTCCGTACTTGGGCGCTGTCCTGGCAGGAATTGTCGCTTTTGTGGGCGTCTGGAACGTACCGGACTTTCTGTTTGGGTCGTACCTCGATCGAGTCAGGGATAGGATGTTTCAAGCGAAACTGGAGGAGTTCGATATCCTGGAGTCAGCAAGCAATTTCGTTGTTGACTGGGCCACAGGAGCCGCGCGCAAACGAGATTCTGGCGAATAGGTGTTCAGAAGGCGGCAACTTCGACCAGCGGATTGCCATAACTGCTGTCCTTTCGCCGGTGCCGATGCATGCGGCCGGCGCGAGCCCGTGAGTGGCCCCTGGGGAAGGCAGATGCCCACAGAGCGTAGTCCGAAAGGCCTCGCGGGCCTGGACGTGGCGTGCACGCAGAGCAATGCGGGCTGATCCGCGCGCGCGAAATTGGTCAGTAGCCTCGTTACTGGCTCGGAATATGCTCTTGACATTCATACTGAAGTGCTTTTCGCGCCTCTTAATCAACGGCATTTATGTCAAATCAATGGCTTTCGCTCGGCGACAGCGTTAGGTAACTACGACACCGCCGCACGGAAATTGACTTACCTCAAAACACGCATGTCCCGTTCGTGAGCAAGTAAAGGACGCAGGGCCACCGTAATGAGGGCACTTCAATGCGTGGACGATTGGAAACCCGATATGCGCCGCTCGTGCGTTGGTCCCACTGGATCGGCTTCGGCCTGGTCACGCTCGCCTACGTCGCGATCAGCATCGACGGGCACGGCAACGCCCTGGCATTCCATGCCCTGGCCGGCATGGCCGTGTTGCTCCTGGCCCTGGCCCGGCTGGGGGCGCGGGTCGTGTACGCGGCGCCGGCCACTGTTCCTCCCCTGAGTCGCTGGAACCAGACGCTGAGCCGGGTTACCCACGCGGCGCTCTACGCCTTCCTGATCGCACAGCCGATCATGGGCATCGTGGCGGTCCAACTGGCGGGCAAGCCGATCGACCTTTTCGGCCATACGGTGCTCCCGATTCTTTTCGGTCCGGCCGATCCCGAGTTCGCCGAACGATGGGAGGACGTCCATGAGGCCGTGGGCGAAGCGTTCTACTACGTCATCGGCCTGCACATCCTCGGGGTGCTGTGGCACCAGTTCGGCCGCAAGGACAACACCTTGCGGCGCATGATCTGACCCCGCCCGAGCCCCCTTGCTCTCCCCCACCCGCGCGCACGCGGTGGCTGAACGGCCTGCCGTTTTTGCGGTGCAGCGTGACAGGTGAAGGAACACCGACTTAACTTGCGCCTGGGGATTTAGATCGATCCAAGTTAAGAACGGTCAATACGGTCGCAATTCGGCCTTTCGTCGACCTTCCAGGACCTGGATCGAAGTCGGGGAGCCAGCGCATGAAACCTGAAACGACCTGCGTTTTTTCGACGAGCGGCACGCGTGCCGCTGTACCGCATTCCCTGAGTTGAAACTTCCTCGCCAGCGAGCCGGGGGGCTTGTTGGCGGCCTGATTTTGGATCGATCCAAGGTGTAGGAGGGCGCGTGCAGTCATAGATCGCACATCTGCAGCAGTGAACGGGGGAGTACCGCGCCACCTTACTCAAGGGCGCGCATCACTGAGGGAAAACAACAATGTCTTATTTGCCGCATATGCTCACGCGCAAACCGCTTTACGCCGCCATCGCTTCCGCCACCTTGTCGCTCGCCGGCTTCGCGGTCATTCCCGCGACGGCCTTTGCGCAAGATGCTGCGCCCGCCGCCGCCTCGACGGCAGCGACACCCGCACCCAACCAGACGGACAAGGACTCGCAGACTGCCGACAAGGACCGGCAGGGTAACGCCGCCAGGAGCGCCACCAAGCTGGACACCGTCGTCGTCACCAGCTATCGCCAGTCGATCGACCAGAACGTGCTCGACAAGCGCGACGCCAATTCGATCGTCGAAGTCATCAATGCACAGAACATCGCGCAGTTCCCCGCGAAGAACATCGCCGACGCGCTGGCGCACGTTCCCGGCGTGGTCATCAGCCGTGAATCGGGCGAAGGCAAGACGGTCAGCATCCGCGGCCTCGCGCCGGAACTCACTTATACCCAGTTGAACGGTAATTACGTCGCTTCCGCCGATACCTCGGCAGGCCTGACGCGTTCGTTCAACTACACGCTGTTCCCCGCGAACATGTTCGCGGACATCAAGCTCTACAAGAGCCTTGAAGCTCGCCTCGACGAGGGCGGCATCGGCGGCAACGTCGACCTGCGCACGCGTCGTCCGCTCGAAATGGCCGCAAACGAAGGCTTCGTCACCGGAACCGCCGCCGGCTCGGACAACAGCGCCAAGGTGGAGCCGCAGGGCGCCGCGCTTTGGTCGTGGAAGAACAAGGACGAGACCTTCGGCGTGCTGGTCGCCGGTGCCTATCAGAAGCGCCAGGCACGTACGTACCAGGCCGACGCGACGAGCTGGCACTGGTGGTCGGACAACTGCCGCGACCATGAGACCTGTACGCAGCCTCCTGTGGACATCCACGGCAATCCGTACAGCTCAGGTGTGAACAGCAACATCGACCTCTGGGGCAACGGTGTCGTCGACCAGGCCGGCAACGTCTCCAATGGCTTCTGGATGCCGCAGCAGTTCGCCACCAGCCGCAACGACCTGACGCTGAAGACCAAGGGCGCGCAGGCCACGATGCAGTTCAAGCCGAGCGACCACTTCCTGCTGACGGGTAACTACTTCCGCTTCGAGCGCCAGCAGACCCAGATCACGAACACGCTGGAAATCCCCGAGTGGGGCCTGCCGAACAACAGCAACTACGCCGATCAGAACGGCCGCCTGCTCGCCCCGAACGGCCTGACCTTCGACAAGTCCGGCACGATCGTCACCGGCGCGAACTACGTGCTGCCGCCGGCCGGCGTCGGCTGTAACTCCACCGTCAACCCGGTCACCGGCGCCACCCGCCAGGCCGTGGACGTGTGCAACACCGAAATCCCCTGGCTCAACGGCAACTACTCGGTCGAGAAGGCCACGTCGCAGACCCTCAACCTCGAAGGCGAATGGGACAACGGCGGCAGCCTCAGCGGCTCGTTCAACGTCGGCCGCACGTGGGCGAAGGGCGGTCCGTCCATCGAGTTGGGCATGGCGGCGAAGCCGCGCAACTTCGTGAACGGCCAGTGGGTGAACGGCAGCACCGGCGCGGCGTGGAACCTGAGCGGCAAGCCGGGCATCACCGCCGACCAGTCCGTGCTGCAGAACATGCTCGCGGGCGCGGGCCAGGTCGACCTGGGTTCGACCGGTTCCAACATGGTGAACACCCGTACCTCGCAGAACTTCGCGCAGGCGGACTTCACCTGGGCCTTCGATTCCTCCTGGCTGCAGTCGCTGCAGTTCGGCGCGAAGTACAGCGACGCCAATGCCGAGCAGCAGAGCAACGAAGTGCGCTGGTACTGCAAGGGCACCACGCTGCAGTTCCAGACCTGCGACCCGAACGCCGGCCAGCTGCCCGCGAGCTTCCTGTTGCCGAACTACCTCGATGGCGTGAACCATGCCTACGGCGACAGCATCTTCCCGGCGATCAACTTCCCGGCGTACTACAACCACCTGAACGACACCTACGACCGCACGATCTACAACAAGCCGCAGAACAAGTCGTCGATCGGCGAGAAGATCGCTGCCGCCTATGTCCAGGCGAACTTCGACACGGGCACCGTGCGCGGCAACGTGGGTGTGCGCTTCGTCACCACGAAGCAGGACCTCACCGTCGCCAACCAGGTCACCACGAACAACGCGACCTATTACCACGACGCGGCCGGCAACATCCTGATCTGCCCAGCCACGGGCGTGAACGCGGGCGGCGGTCCTTGCGCTCCTGGCGACTTCCAGTACCTCCCGCGTGAGATAGCCGTCGTGGAAAGCTTCAACAACTCCACGACGAACAAGCGCTACAACAAGTTCCTGCCCAGCTTCAACGTGGCGTGGACGATCGCGGACGACTTCGTGCTCCGTGCCGCCGGTTCGCAGGCGATGGCCCGTGCCAACTACACGGACCTTGCGCAGCTGGGCCAGCTCACGAACAACACGCAGGAGTACTACAACGACCGCAAGCAGTTCGGCGCTCCCCTGCCGGGCTGGTACGGTTCCGGTGCCAACGCCGACCTGAAGCCCTTCACGGCCACGCAGTTCGACCTGGCCGGCGAGTGGTACTACGCGACACACGGCGTCGTCGGCATCGACTTCTTCCAGAAGAAGGTGAAGAACTTCGTCGTTCCCGTCACGGTGAACAACATCGACGTGGACGTGGGCGGTACGCCGACGAATTTCCGTCAGTACAGCACCAACGCCAACGGCCGCTCCGGCACGTCGAAGGGCATCGAACTGTATGCACAGCACACGTGGGACTCGGGCTTCGGCTACATCGCCAACTACACGCTCAATCACACCAACGAAACCGCGGTGTCCCTGGGCGACACCCAGGTAGGCAAGGCGGAGTTGATCGGTAGCGCGAAGTACGCGGCGAACGTGTCGCTGTTCTACGAAAAGAACGGCCTGCTCCTGCGTGCCAGTGACAACTGGACCGGCCGCACGATGCAGGGTCTGGCCGCCGGCCTGCCGATCTACGCGCAGCCGTACCATCAGATCGATCTGAACGGCGACTACGAGTTCAATAAGCACTTCATGGTCACCGCCTCGATCATCAACTTCAACAAGGCAAGGCCGCACACCTATCTGGGTGGCGACACGCGGTCGCGCCTGGTCCAGCTGCTGTACCCGGGCCGCCAGTACTACCTCGGCGTGACCTACAAGTTCGGTGGTGAAAGCGACAAGTAAGAAAATCGGTGGGGCCGGGCACATCGCCCGGCCCCGCTTTCTTTCCAAGCGAAGGAACACCCACATGACGACTTCCCCGGCACGCCGTCCCCATCGTGCCCTGGCCGCCGCGTTGTCGATGCTCATCGTCACTTCCGCGACGACCGTGCTGGCCAAGGACAACAAGCCCGCCGCACCGACCGCGCCGGTCGACCTCGCCAATCCACTGGTAGGCACAGCATCGCTCGACAACCAGGCGCTGCTCGGAAACGCGCCCCCGCCCGGCGAACCCACCTACACCGGTATGACGACGCCCGGTGCCAGCCTTCCGCAAAGCGCGACCGAGGCGGCGCCGGTCAACATCAACGCCGATCTGGGGTTCGCGACCGGCGTGCCCGTGGCTTACGACTACCGGCGTCCCGCGATGTTCGGCTTCACCGGAGGCGGCTCGACCTACGGCGCCCGCGGCGCGCCGATGGTCATGCCCGTGGTGGGCGACTGGACCGTTCCGCCCGACTACGCCACCGCCTATTACGACAAGGCCACCGAGAAAGCCTCGCCCGGTTACTACTCGGTGGATCTGGCAACGTTCCATACGAAGGTGGAGCTGACGGCGACGCAGTGGACCAGCCTCATGCGCTTCACCTTCCCCGAAAGCCACCGCTCGAACGTGGTCGTGAACCTGCGCCGGGCGGGGGGCGATGTGGAGGTGGTGGACGACCATACCGTCCGCGGCGTCGCCACCGCCGGACGCAGGGACAGGGACGCCGACGGCCCCTATTTCATCGCGGAATTCTCGCGCCCGTTCACCCGCTTCGGCACGTTCCATTCGGAAGTGACGAACAAGGGCGAGGGGCTCGGCCACGAGGATGTGGAGGCAGGCCGCCGGAAGATCTCCGGCGACTACGCCGGCGCCTACCTCACGTACGACACGAAAGCGGGCGACCAGGTCGTGGTCCGCATCGCCCATGGTCACAGCGCCGAGGAAGCCGAACAGCGTCTGCGCGCCCAGGACAGCGACCCGGACTTCGACCGTGTGCATGCGAAGGCTCGCGCCCGCTGGGCGCAACTGTTCGATCGCGTGCAGGTGACGGGCGGCACGGCCAAGCAGCGCGCCCTGTTCTATTCCACGCTGTACCACTCCTTCGCCAGCCCGCGCATGATCGCCCGGAAGGGCGAGCACTACACCGACGCGGACGGAAACGGCCGGGTTGCCGACTACGACCATTACGGACCGGTGCCGTTCTGGGACACGGGCCGCAACCAGATCGTGCTGCTGATGCTGCTCGAACCGAGCGTGGTGCAGGACATCATGCGTTCCGAGTTCGACCGGGCACGCGAGCGCGGATACATGAACACCTCGTTCCACGGCGACCATGCCGTGTTCCTTTACGACGGCGCGTGGCAGCGCGGCATCGATTTCGACTACGCCGCCGTATACGAGTACCTGCGCAAGAACGCCACCGACCCCAATGGGCCGCGCGGCTACCTTGCCGAGTACGCAAAGCAGGGATGGATTTCCGACATCGTTCCGCCCGGCAATCCAAGCCCCCCTTACGCAGGCGGCAAGGCAGGCGTGGCCACCACCTTGGAATACGCCTGGGACGATTACGCCCTGGCCGACGTGGCACGCCGTCTCGGCAAGACGGACGACGCCGAGATGTTCGCGCGGCGGGCTTCGAATTACCGCAACGTGTTCGATCCCTCGGTCGGATTCTTCCGGGGCCGTACCGAGGATGGGAAATGGATCTCGCCTTTCGACCCGGGCGAACCGTATTACAACTTCATGATGAAGGAAGCCTCGGGCTGGTCGACGTTGTGGCTGGTGCCGCATGACGTGCAGGGCCTTATGAACCTGCTCGGCGGGCGGGAGGCCTTCAACGCGAAACTCGACGCGTTCTTCTCCACGCCGTATACCGCCAAGGGTATCTGTCGCGACTGCACCGGCCTCATCGGTCAGTACGTGCAAGGCAACCAGCCGGATCAGCAGGCCGCCTATCTCTATGCATGGAGCGGTCAGCCGTGGAAGACGCAGGCTCTGACGCGCCGCATCCTCGACGAACTTTACGGCAGCGATGCCACCGGCTACGGGTTCCCCGGCATGGACGACCAGGGTTCCACCTCGTCCTGGTACGTGCTGAGCGCGATGGGCTTTTACCCCGTCGATCCGTCCACGCCCGATTACATCATCGGCAGCCCGATCTTCGACCGGGTGCGCCTGAGCATGGGCAACGGAAAGACCTTCGAGATTGTCGCCCGCAACAACTCGGCGAAGAACAAGTACATCCAGTCGGCCACACTGAACGGCAAGGCGTGGACGAAACCGTGGTTCAGCCACGCCGACATAGCCAATGGCGCCACGCTGGTGCTGACGATGGGCCCCGAGCCGAACAAGGCCTGGGGTGCCGATCCGCACGACGCACCGCGATCCATGTCCGCGGCGCAGCGATAACACGACAAAGGGAAGACGAATGACGAAGCGAACGAAGGTCATGAAACTCGGCGCCTGCATGGGTATCCTGCTGGCCACGGGCATGACGATGACGGTGCGCGCGGCGAAGGACGAAACCGGCGTCTGGAACGGCATGACGGCTCCTCTCGCCACCCCGTGGACGAGCAAGGTGTCACCGAAGAATGCGTTGCCGGAATATCCACGGCCGCAACTTGCGCGCCCCTCGCTGGATCATCCCCGCTGGCTGAACCTCAACGGGCTCTGGGAATTCGCGGCAACCGATGCGCATAACGAGCCATCGTTCGGGCAGCCGCTCAAGGACAAGGTCCTGGTGCCCTACCCGATCGAATCGGTGCTTTCGGGTATCCAGAAGCATGCCGACTTCATGGTCTATCGCAAGACGGTGGACATCCCCTCGGACTTCACCGCGCACGGCCAGCACGTGATGCTGAACTTCGGCGCGGTGGCGCAGGAAGCCACCGTTTACGTGAACGGCAAGCAGGTGGTGAAGCATACGGATGGGTACACCTCGTTCGCTGCCGACATCACCGCGGCACTCAAGCCGAAAGGCCCGCAGGAAATCGTCGTTGCCGTGCACGCGCCCGTCGACGCCGCCAACGTCATGGTCGGCAAGCAGCGGCTGAAACCCGAAGGCATCTTCTACACGGCGGCTTCGGGCATCTGGCAATCGGTGTGGCTGGAGCCGGTGGCCCCCGCCAGTCTGGCGCAGTTGACCTTCACCGCCACGCCGAGCCTGGATGCGTTCACCGTCACTGCAAAGACACAGGGCGACGCCGGCGACGCCACGCTGCGCGTGACGGCTTATGCCGACGGCAAAGCGGTCGGCGAAACGAGCGGTCCGGCCGGCAAGCCGATGCGTCTGGCCATCGCCCAGCCGCGGCTCTGGAGCCCAACGGACCCGTTCCTCTACACGTTCAAGGCCACGCTGGAGAAAGGTGGACAGCGCGACGAAGTCAGCAGCTATGCCGGGTTGCGCACCGTGGCGCTCGCCAAGGTGGGTGGCGTCAACCGCATCGTGTTGAACGGCAAGCCGGTCTTCCTGCTGGCCACGCTGGACCAGGGCTATTGGCCTGACGGCCTGCACACGGCACCGACCGACGCGGCGCTCAAGTTCGACATCCAGAAGACGAAGGACTTCGGGTTCAACACCATCCGCAAGCACATCAAGGTGGAACCGGCGCGCTGGTACTACTGGGCGGATCGTCTGGGCCTGATGGTCTGGCAAGACATGCCGGCACTGCCGAACGGGCGCAACGAGACGCTCGGCGAGGCGGACAAGTCACGCTTCCGTGCCGACGTCTCGGCCATCGTCGAGCAACTGAAGGGCGAAACCTCGATCGTCGGCTGGATTCCGTTCAACGAAGGTTGGGGACAGTGGAGCATTCCGGCCGCTGCGGAGCTGGCCAAGCAGATCAAGGAACTCGATCCGTCGCGACTCGTCAACGCACGTAGTGGACTCAACTGCTGCGACACCAAGGGCGACCCGCACGCGGGCGATGTATACGACGTGCATGACTACCAGGGTCCCGGACTGCCTTCCCCCGACGCGACGCGCGCGTCGATGGACGGCGAGCATGGCGGCCTGACGCTGCACGTGCCCGGCCATGTGTGGCCCAACACGCCGATCAATCCGTATGGCGCGGTGAAGGACAGCGCGGCCCTCACGGACGGTTATGTCGCCAACACGGCGGTGCTGCGGGACAAGGGCCCGGCGAAGGGCATGTCGGGGGCCGTCTATACCCAGATCACCGACGTGGAGGGCGAGCACAACGGCCTGTACACCTACGACCGCAAGGTCGAGAAGCTGGACGAAGCCAAGGTGCGAGCCATCAATGAGGCGACGATTCACGCCTTTGAGGGACGCTGAGCCCTTCCGCTGATTCGTCGCCTTCGGCGACGCGGTTCCGGCCCATGTGCTTGGCCTTGTAGAGGGCCGCGTCCGCCGCGCGGCGCAGGCGCTGCAGGTCATGGCCCATGGTGTCGGTGCAGGCCAGCCCGATGCTGACGGACAGCGGCACCACCACGCCGTCCGTCAGCAGCGGCGACGATGCGAGCGCCACACGTATGCGCTCGGCCACCACGCGGGCCTGCAATCGCGGCGTGTCCATCAGCAGGATGCCGAACTCTTCCCCACCGAGACGCCCCAGCAGGTCGCCGCCGCGCAGCTCGCCCTTGATGATCGCCACGGCGTGTTTCAGCACGGCATCGCCAACGGCGTGCCCGTACACATCGTTCACCTGCTTGAAGTGGTCCAGGTCGAGGAAGACGAGACAACCGTCGCCGAGGCGCCTTTCGAGCACGCGCAGGAGGCGTTCGGCCTCGCTCATGAAATGCTGGTGGTGGAAGATGCCCGTGAGTCCGTCGCACGAGGACAGCCATTTGAAGCGAAGCTGCGAGCGCTTGATCCGCACCATCCAGAAAACGATGGAGAGGAGCAACAGCGCCATCACCACCATGTAGAGCCGGCTCGCTTCCACGGCCTTGGCGTCCAGCGCCTTCTGCAGCCGCAGGATGCGGTTCTCCTTGCTCAGCCCTTCCGTTTCCAGCTTCTCCGCGCGGAAATGCTGCCGCGCGGCTTCATATGCCGCATTCCGCACGTTCGCGTCGCGCAGGTAGCCCTGGTCCTGAACCACATAGCGCTCGTAGTAATCCAGCGCGCTGGCGTAGTTTCCGTCGTTTTTCTCGATGGTGTAGAGGATGCGGTAGGCGAACCGCAGCGCCTCGTTGACATCGCCCGGATGGCCGAGGGCCACCGTTTCGAGGGCGGCCTTGCGCGCCTCGTCCAAACGGCCGAGCTGTTCGTAGATCTGCGCGCGCTGGCTGGCCAGGCTGATGATGTGCGGAAAATACTTGCTCGCCTGGATGGCGGGAGCGACTCGCTCCACGCTTGCCAGTGCTTCGTCCAGGCGCCCCTCGTCGAACAGCCGGTCCACGAGGATCAGGGAGACGGTGTTGGCAAAGATGGGCTGGCCGTCTGCCTTGCAGGTGTCGATGGTGCCGAGCAGCTCGGGGCTGCGGGCGGTCAGCGCTCGTGCGCCTTCGAGCGCGGTCACCTTCTGCACCATGGCCTGGCAGGGTGACTGTCCCGGCGGCGTGGCCTTCAGCATCATGTCGGCGTATTGCAGGGCCTGATCGGGCTGTCCCGCGAATGTCAGCATCTGCGCCAGATTCGCGAGGAGCACGAAGCGGGCCTCCGGATCGGTGACCGACGGTAGGGTGTCGGCCGCCCGCGTGGCCATGGCGTACGCTTCCGCGTACTTGCCCTGCTCCCCCAGGTTGTTCATCAGCATGGCGATGGCGCGCGTGCCGATCGGATCGTCATCGGCACCGGACATCACCCGTCGCAGACCTGCCTCCGCATCGGGATAGCGGCCCTCGTAATTCGCTTCCCAGGCATCCAGGAACTGCAGATAGCGTTTTTCGTTCGCATCGAGGTCCGCCACCTCCCGATGGAGTTCCGCGAGCAACGACAGGAACCGTGGATGGTCCTTCGTACGCAGCGCGTCCACACGCGCCACCCGCCCGGGAACGACACCCCCCGTCGCGGCCTGGACACAGGCCAGCTGCGCCCACAGGGCGAGCCCCGCCCATAGTAGGAAGGAGCGCGCTCGCGGGAACGAACCGACCGGCACGACACCCGACCTTCAGGCCGCCGACGGATCGTTTGTGTCGTCGTGGCGCTCGTTCGGTTCCTCGTCGCCTTCGTCGTCGCCGTCGTCGCCCGGCTCGTCGGGATCCACTTCCTCGTGGCCGCCCGTCTGGCTCTGGTGTTCGACATGCATGTGTTTCAGGCCCAGCTCCGCGGTGAGTGCCGCGCTGTCGCCATGGACCGCCATCTCCAGCAGTGCGGGCGAGGCGCCGTCCGCCTCCAGCGCACGGGCCAGTTCCTCGGGCGAGGCGCGACGCAGACTCGCGTCGCGTCCGATGGCTTCCAGCAGTTCAACGGTATCGCGCATGGTCTTCCCCTGTATTGTGAAGGCACGGCAGCCGCCCTGGCGACCAGCCGCGCGGTTTCCTGTTTCACGCCGTGACGGTGGGCTCCGCGCCCGTTCCGTACACCGCGTCCAGCGCGTCGAGGCGAGCGCGCATCGCAACGTTCGGTTTGAGGGCGTGTGCGGGCGGGAGCACCAGCGTTTCCTGCCCGGTGAATTCCGCCGCTGCAAAGTCGCGCAGCGGCATGCGCTGGATGTGCGGCCCTTCGATCGGCAAGGTCGGCGCGCGGTACACGATGACCTCGTGATCGGCAGGGTAATCGGCGCACAGGCGTTCGACCAGCAATTCGCGATACGCGTCGGGCGTGCGGAAGCGGCCGAGCGAGCGGTCGCCGACGACACCGAGTTGCCAAAGGATCACGTGCCCGGTGGTGTCGAGCGCGCGCTCGAAGAAAAGCAGCTGGCTGGCTTCCAGGTGCTGGCAGCCGACGCGGCCCGGGTCGATGCCGAGATCGGCATAAAGGCAGTCTTCGGCGGACACGCCCGGCTCCATGTACGCAGGATATCCCTCGGCGCGGGCGAGCTCGATGACCTTGTGCGGCGACCACGCGAAAATGCCCGGGTGCCCGTAAAACACCGCGCATACCCGACGTCCGGCGCGCACTTCGGCGATCATCACCTCGACCCATTCGCGATAGGTCTTCATGCGCGACTTGCCCGGACGGTAATACGGCTGGAGGCTGCGCACGTCGGGGTGAAGGCGCCGCAGCCACAGTTCCACCACATAGTCCGAAAGCGCAGCGAACACGACGTCGGCGGTTTCGATGCAGTTTCGCGCCAGCGGCGTGAGATGGGAGCCGAGCGTGATGCCCATGCCCACGCAGGCGATGCTGCCGCGGCGGGGGCCGATGGATAACGGAGTGGGTGTGGTCATAGAAGGATAATAGGCAGGATTAGTTTGACCGGCGCGAGCGAACTCGGCGGGATCATGCAGACCCCGGCACGATGACCGGCCAGTGCCCCCGGCCCCCTGCCGTAACGCGACACATATCACATTTTCGACAGAAGATCGCCAGGTAGCAGCCACTTAAGTTGCCCGCCCGTCACAAAGTTCGCCCTAGCCCGCGGCCGCGGCCCGCCAGACGGCATGGGCTACCTCGGGCTTCGCGATGTCGTTATGTGCCCCGCCAAGGCCGCCGCCCTCGCATATGAAGGCGGACGCATCCAGGTTGTATACGCACTTTCGCTGGTATTGATAAGTGAGATCGAGCGTCGGCATGTCCATGGGGACGGCATCGGGACGCAGCCCCTGGGCACCAAAGGTGCCGACCGCGCCGTAACGGGGAAAAATCGGCACATCGAGGGCGACCTGTCCCGCGATGCCCGCCGCGACAGGATAGAGCTTGCCCACCGCCGAGTCGTGGCTGGACTGGGTCGTGACGATCGGTCCCGCGATCTTCCCGAACAATGCACTGAAATAACCCGGTTTGTCTCCGTCGAGGGCGATTTTCGGCGCGAAAGACCACAGCGACAGCGCGCCCTGTACCAGCACCATGGAACTGATCGGCCTGGGCAGGTCGGCGCCACGGCCGACGGCGGCGGCAGCCACGACGATACAGCCGAAGCTATGCCCCATGAGGTGAAGCCTCGCCTCGGGGGGCGCCGTCGCCAGTATCTGGCGGACGAAGGTGGCGATGCCGCCTTCCCCAACTTTGCGCGCACGCTTCTTCATGGTCCAGAACGACAGTTGCACCAGAGGGCTGAGGATGGCGTTTCCGAATCCGCCACCGAAACTGACGACCTCTCTCTTCGCCTGGCGATACGCCTTGTCGGGATCGAACGGTGCGCGGTCTTCGTCCGGCGCACCTGCCAATTCTCCGGACCCGAGCCTGAGTTCGTCGTTCAATTGAAGATAAGCCAGGCGTACCGCCTCCGGCATCTGGGGAGGAGCGCTCGATGATGAGGCGTACTCGAAAATCACGGCGAGCGCTTCGCGCGCCTTGGGCGTATCGACAAGGCCGTCCACCGCGTCGTCGATAATGCGCCGATCGTCGCCGACGCCGTCGAATGCGAACGACGCCGGCGCACCGACGTCTTCGGTGCCCCACGGCAGACTGGGCCAATGTACGCCCACGAATAGGGGTTTGAAGCCCGGCCGGCTCGCCTTCATCGCCGCGATGTCGCCCGCGTTGGCGAGCATGGAGCCGATCCAGCGGCCGTACTGGTCGCGGGCGGCGGGAACGTCGCCTTTCCAGCCATGCGACATCGCAAAGATGTCGGTGACGCCGTCGTTCCGCACGGCCTGAAGCACTTCCTCGCTGAAGAACCGGCCATCTTCCTTGCGCTCGTCGCCATCTTTGTCGAAGCAGACGAGATAATAGTTGGCATCGTGTTCCGGTACCTTTTCGATGGGCATCGCCGTGTACTCCGAAGGTTGGGGTCAGACATGCAGACGAATGGCGGGGTCGCCGAACAGGACGAAGCTCCTGGCATCGCGCTGCGCCGTCCAGTTGGAGGCGAGATCGTCGTCCGGCACATGTGCGTCGAGCCGGATATCGTCCAGCCGGGACGCCAACATGCCGGATTCCTGGGCGAAGCGTTCGCGGAACGCGTCCATCGCGCTGCCCAGGGTTGCGCCCGTCATCAATTCGTCGAACGTCGTGCGGAACGAAGTGATGTCCGCGCCCGCGTCCGTCGTGGTGAACGAACAGCTCCATGCCCTTTCGACGTGCGCCACCATGGCGAGCGCCGGACCGCCCGACGCGGAAAGCAGCCGCTGGGGCAGCCGCGCGACGAACGGAACCGGCGCGATCTGCTTCACGGCGCCGTCCGGCGCGGGGTAGTCGTCCATGCGCGGGGTGCCGCCGCCATAGCACGCGAAGCTGAAGACGATGCCCCCCTCGACCGACGTCGTATCGCCGACGTCGTCGCCGGAAAAGAACATCGAGGGATCGATGGGTCCGCGCGACTGAAGCCTTCCCGGCCAGTCCTGGCACAGCAGCGCGCCTTGCCACGCGCGCTGGTTAGCGTGTCCGTTGGGATAGCCCATGCCATGCGTGGCGGTAAACAGCAGCGAGGGAGCGGTTCCCGCTTTCAGCAAGGACGCGAGGTTGGCCTTCGTCGCATCCGCGCGGAGCATCGTGTCGAAGCTCCAATCCTTTCCGCCGTTCGTCTTCAGCTCGGCAAGCAGGGGCTCGACGAGCTTGCCGGAACTGAGTTCGGTGGCGGTGTCGAAGGGGTGGCTGGTTCCGAAGAAGGCCATGCGCCGACGCGACGGCGCGCGGATCGTTTCGTGCGCGACGATCGCCGAGGCATAGCGCGCGTAGTCGGCCGGTGTGTCGAAGGCGAGCCTGCCGACGGCGTAGGTCACGTTGAGCACGTACTGAAACGGAAAAGGAATCGCGTCCGGGCCGCCGACGAGCAGGAGGTAGTAAGGAACCCGCCTCGGATCGACCGAACCCAACCCCTTGTTCCGCGGAGGCTGGCCCAGCCATGTCGACACCGGTTCGGTACCCCAATACCCTTCGTCGCCCACGTACTCGCGATAGCGATCGCCTGCCTGCGAACGGCGGAGAGCCAGGAGAGGCGACAGCGCCTCGCGTACCGCGGGATCCGCTTCGCGATGGAAAACCACCCCCCAGCCAGCCTCGGCCAGGTCCTGCAAGTCCAGGGCGAGGCCAAGGTGCGGGGCCATCGTGCGCAACGACGCCATCCTGCGGTCGTCCGTGGACGGCGCGGGCGGCTCGCCCCGTGCCAGCCGTGCGACGCTGTCCACGGTGGCATCGGGCAGGAGGTAATCGCCGCTGTGACCGTCGATGCCGTTGACCGACAGTTTCGTCATGGGTTGTCGTCCTCGCTGCAGTTGCCATGATTGACTCCCTTGCACCACGACAATTGGTCGACCCGGTCGACCATCGTCTGGTGGCTGAGATCCATGACGTAAAGATGATCGGCACCGACGGCCACCTGGTTGCCGACGCTGCGAAGCCGCCGTATGCCGGCCGGCAACTCCATGACCTTGCCGCACTGTGGACGCGAGGCCTCGGACCGTCCCCCGGCGAAGTTTCCCCGGCATACGCCGAGCACGCCGTCGCGATCCGCGGTCAGCACGAGGGGGTATGAACGACCGGCGGGACTCGGCAGATAGGCCAGCTGGCTGATGCCGTTATGGTGCAGCGAGGAGATGGGGTAAGCGTCACCGCCGTAGCCCTGGCCTTTGCGCGGCCAACCCCAGACGGTGCCGTCGTCCGCGCCGGCGATCAGCCAGTCGCCATTGGGACTGAAGGCCAGCGCATTCACCGGCGCATCGCTGGACAGTATCCATGCCGACCGCCTCTCCGGATTCGCCAGCGACACCACGCCCACGGCGTCCGCGTTAGTCGGGCTCCCGCCATAGGCCAGCCACTCGTTACCGACGGCGAGCGCCCTGACGCCGCACAAGGAGGTGGTCGTGACTTTCCCGTCGGCCACGGAACGCACGGTCACCATGCCATCGTCGAGGGAAACGACATGGCTACCCGTCGGGTCGAATACGAGCTGGGTGGCGGCGCCGCGCCCCACCGATTCGCAACGTGCGGGCTGGCCCGCCGGTGCCGATGCCGCGTCGGTGCCACCGGGCCAGGCGACGAGGTCGACCTGATCGCGCGATTCGCGAAGGATGGCCAGATGCTTCCCGTCCGGGCTCAACGCGATGCGCCGCGCGGGAGACGCCAGCGGCCACGCCGGCTGCGCCTCCGGATCGCGTTTCCCATTCCGACGCCACACATCCACCGCGGTGCCGTCGGCGCGCAAGGCAGCGATCCAGTCTGTCGACGAAGCGACATCGCGGGGCGGACTCGTAGCGGACGTGTCGATGCGCACCGTCAGGGCGTTCACGCCATCGATATCCACCGAACGCACGTAACGGCTTCCGCCGACGACAAGATGACGCGCATCCCTCGGATCGAACGCGACACTGTAGAGCTTTTCGCCCCAACCGCTCACATCCGTCCTCGCGACCACGGCACTGTCGACGGTGGCGGCAGCGCCATTGAATTCGTAGCGCTTGAGTACCTCGTCGAGTCCAGCCGAGACGAGCACTCTCCCATCGGGAGAGAACGCCAGGGCATTGATCCAGCCCACGTGATCTGTCGCCTTGTCCGGTTTCCTACCGTCCAGCTGATGCGTATCGAGCAGGTCCCACAGGCGAAGCGTGCCGCGGTCGTCGCCGACGGCCAGCCATCGTCCGTCGGGGCTGACGGCCATCGAACGTGTCGCCACGCTCTGGCCAGGAGCAATCTCGAGCTTTCGATCCAGCACGATCTTGCCCGTCGAGGCGTCCGGCGACCACAGGGCTAGGTGACCGTCCCAGTCTCCCGAGACCAGTTTCCCGGAAGACCGCGGCACGAACGCGATGCGGTAGATCGACGAGTGATGCACGCTCTTCGTGTCGAGGACTTCTTCCGCACCGTAGTTGCCGTCGGGCGCCACAGGCCTTAGAAGCAGGCGTTTGTCGGCCGTCGCCACCGCAAGCACCGAACCGTCGTCGCTGAACGCGAGCGCGGTGATCGCCCTGCCCCCCATCTCGATCCGACTGAGGAACGTGGTGGCGTTCCCCTCCCCGCGCCAGAACGACACGTTGCCGGTGTTGTCGCCCAGGACCGCGATGTTCCCGTTCGGTTGGACCGCGATGGCATTGATCCCCGCACCGCTGGCGGCCACACCGGGCTCACCCGTGCGATAGGGAAACGGCGCGACCTGCAATCGGCCATCCCACCCGGCGGAAAGAACCTGCTTTCCTCCCGGGGCGAACGCCACGGCACGCACGATGCCGCCATGCCTCGCCAGCGTGGACAATGCGGGTGGCTGTCCGCCGAGCACTTCGATCATCGTGCCGTCGACCAGGTCGGATGCTCCCTTCCGGGCAACGTCCAGAAGTGCATCGTTGGCATCCACGCGACCGTAGCTGCGCAATTCGGCACCGATGTGGTTGAGCCGGACCGTCTGCATTTCGCGGTAGAACCATGCGATCACCAGACACAGGGCGGTCAAGGCGATACAGACGCCGATCAGCGCACGCCTCATGAACCTGTCGCGGCGCAGCCGGTTCCTCTCCTCGATCGAGGCTTTGAGGAAGGCGCGCTCGACGATATTCAAGCTACCGGGGTTGGTCTGGTCCTGGGCAATGCCGCGATCGAGGTTGTCGCCGTAAAGCAGCATCTCGCGCGGACGGCCGGCGTCCGCCCAGAGGGCGGATGCCTTCTGCATGACCGACAGGTTCTCGCTTCGCCATGCCGCGTTGTCGGCGCGGACAGGCGCGATGAGGCGATCGTGCACGAGTTCGACGATCTGCCCTCCTTCGTCGGTTTCGATACGCAGCAGATGCCGGCCTTCGAGCACGTCGATGGCCGCGTTCGTCGTCGGCGGAAGATAGGGATCGCGGCGCGGACGCGCACGCAGCCCGGAAGGCGTGATGAGCTCACTCTCGACGAAATCGCGCAACGTACGCTCGCTCGCTCCGCTCGTCCGCGCGGCGGCCTCGACGGTCGCCGCGTAGAACGTGCCGAGGGCCGCGTCTACCTGTCCGCTCTTTCCGTTCTGCTCGCCATCGCCACCGATATCGGCAACTTCGACGGCACGGGATTCGCCCACGACAACCTTGTCCCACAGGCGCAGGCAAGTCACCTGGAGGAGCATCGGTTCCACATAGCGGCCTAGACGTCGCGCCGCATCTGGCGCATCGGCGGTCCCCCCGGCCCCCATCGCGCGCAGGTCGTCCGCTAGCCGGTACGCCGCGGTCTGCGCGATGCGACCCGCGGCCGGACCGCAGATTGCCTGGGCCGCAGCATCGCGGTCCAGCGGCAGCAAGCGGTAACGGAACGCGAGACCGGTAGGCATGTGCGCGCGCAGCGGCTCGAGTTCCGCAAGGAAATCTTCCCGCATCGAGATCAACGTCCAGACGACCGGCACCGGCCGGGCGGCCCGTTCTTCGTCCGCGCCTTCGCCCTCGCCGTCATCGTCCTCCTCGTCCACGCCCGCCAGCAGATCGCTCAGCTGACGGATGAAGACATGCTTGGCTTCGGTATCCGAACGGTGCAGCGTGAAAAGTTCCTCGAACTGGTCGAGCACGAGGAGGAGCAGATCCTTTTCCCCCGCGTAGCGTTCGACGACATACGATGTGAGGCTGTGCCACGCAAGGCGCTCGGCCGGCCACTGATCCTCCACGGGCCGCTCCGCCTCGAGCTGCCGGAGCACCGTCTGCACATAGATGTTTCCCTCCCCCGCCGCAGCGGCATGCGCGAGGCGAACAGTGGGCAAGGGACGAAACCGGTTTCGCGCGCGCGAGCGCAGCAGCGGCAGGAGTCCGGCGTGGATCAAGGACGTCTTCCCCGCGCCGGACTGCGACATCAGTACCACCACGCGCTCGCTGACCAGCAGCTCCGCCAGCTCGCGTATTTCGCGGGATCGCCCGTAAATGGGCTGGCCTTCGCGGATAGGCATCGGCCCGACGAACGGATTGGCGGCGACGACTCCCGCTTCGACGACCTGCCCGGCTTGCGCATTCATGCGACAGCCGCCGCCGAACGGCGCTCCCAGACATCCGCGAGGCGGTCGACGAAATCGCTCGCCGAGCCCCAGAACAGGCGCGTGTCGAAATTCGCATCGAAGTATTTGGCGACGTACCGCGCCGCCCGCTCGGGATCCAGGCTTACCCCCTCGTCGAAAGCCATCTGCACCGCGACGCGCACGCTGCCCAGGCTGGCCGGCGCACCCGACCGGATCAACACCCCGCGAAGAAGCACCCGCAGACCCCAGTCGTCCGGCTGGAAACCGAGCAGGACCAGACCCGAGCCCGACAAGGCGTTGGTGACGACCGAAGGTACGCGCAGTCCCGACACCGCCCGGGTAGCGGTCACCGCCATGAGGAAGTCGAAATAATCGTCTTCGGTAAGGACGTTGCTGTTCGGCTCGAGAAAATTACCGAAGACATGGAAGACCAGCGGTTCTTGCTCGCTGGGTTCGAAGTCGGGCGGCAAGGGCTCGCCGAACTTGCTGTAGCGCAGGGTTTCCTTGTTGTCCCTGGTGCGCTCCTTGACCCAGGTACACATGGCGACGCGTGGTTTTTTCCCTGCTTCCACCAGCGCATCGAAGAGGAGATTGTCCCGATTCGCGTTGACGAAGACGGGAAAAGGCATGGAGGCCAGCAGCCGGTGCGGATCCCTCGGATTCCTTTCGCGCTCGACCTTTCCGACGTGACGTATCAGCTTGTCGAGGAGGCCCGGCATCACTTGGGATCCGAGAAGGTTCTCGCCAGTCTCCGTTTCGATCCGGCGCAGGTCGTCCGCATACGTGTCGCGAACGCGCGCGACGAGTTCCTTACGCAACTCGTCCAGCGCTACGTTCCGGCTGGTCCGGTAAGTGAGGTATTGGGCCACCTGGGCAAGATCGTCGCGGTCGCCCGGTGCGAGGGGGAACGCGTAGCGCTCGGCCCAGCGCTGGGCAATGTCCCTCGACGAGCCGAACAGCGGTTCGATCAATCCTGGACCAAGGACCGGTACGCACTGCCCGATCGCCATGTCCGCGGCGATCGCATCCACGGCGTCCTGGCTATCCTCGTCGCTTGGCATGCCCTGCCACAGGCGGCCACTCTTCAGACGCATGAACAGGACGGGCATCCACCAGTCCTTCGCCTCGCGGATCGAAGCACGGGCCACCGACATCGCGCGGTCCACGCGCCCGGAGCGGGAGAGCTCCTCCAGCAGGCGTGGCATGAACCGGTCCGACGAGTCCATGCTGATCATCCCCTGCATGGCCACGACGGCGGGAATGCCGTTGGCGGCAAGACTGGGGCCGACGGCCGCCAGGGCTCCCTCGTGTTCCTCGTCGTCCATCGCCCCGGCGCCTTCGCACGAGGCGAGAAGCACCAGCCGTGGCCGCCGCTCGATGTCGCGCACGCATTCCACGAAGGCGGTGCCGGATACGGACTGCCCCGTACCGTCGCTTCCCTCCAGGAGAAGGCGTGGACTCCCCTGCGCGAACGAGCCGTGACACACCAGATAAAGGATGTCGATGTCGAGCCGGGTCAGCGCATCGCGCAGGCTCGCGAGAGATGCCGGGCCCTCGAGTACGTGGCAGCGCATCTCGACCTTCGCGCTGCGCGCGGCCTTCGACACCGCGTCGCGGGCGCGCGCGAGCACCGCATCGCGGGGAATGGCCGGAAGACGCCACTTGCCCTCGATGTCGCTGGGATTCGCCACCATCACCAGCGCGTCGAAGCCGCGATGCCTCGTCGCCGGCCGGTAACGTACGTCCTGCGCGGCGAGGAAACGGGAAAACCAGAGATTGTCCTGCACGAGAAGACGGGTGTCGTCCGCCGGATCGCGCAACGTTTCCCAGCGCAGGGCGTGCAGCGCGAACGCGTTGGTGCCTATCGACACACGCACGCGCAAGGCCTCGTCGTTACGCGCCTGGTCGCGCGCACGGCGAAATGCCTCGCGCACCGGACTGGCATCGACGGAACCGAAAATCGTGGCCGACAACAATCGGCCATAGGCATCGCGATCCGGCTCATGCGCCAGCGCGTCCATGTCGATCGAGATATCGGCCCGATCGACGAGCACGCTTTCCAGGTCGCTCCTGGGATCGGTCAAACGCATCCCGAGACGCCACAGGGCGTCGTCGACGCGTTCGATGCGGATCTCGATCTCGCGAACGGACATGCGCAATGCCTCCGGCTCCCCGAGCGAGCGGCCCAGGGCCGATCGACGCCCGAGAGTCGTGCCCCGGCATGGCACCGGCAATACGCCGAACGATCTAATCCATTGGTTCGCCCGGTTTCGCGCCATGGATCCCGGCTAGGTTCCGTTGGCGCGGTCATATGGAGGCCTTTCGTCGCCTTGCCGGTGCCTGCCGGTGCAACATTTCACGGAGAAATGTGCCGAAAATGCGGATGAGCGAGACTGCCAACACCGACCATTGGTCCGTGAGCCGAATAGGGAGCTTATTCGGCTCGACGGCGGCGAACGCGGCTTTTGAACACGGCATCAGCGCGTCCCAGTACTAGGCCGCCGCCAAGATTCTGTAGGAGTGGACTCACGCGGGCAGCCGCTTCTCGTATTCGGCCTTCCGTTGCAGCCATTCGTCCCAGAACGGCTCGGGCTCCGTACCCTCCATGCGCGCGACCAGCACATCGAGGTGCGCATGCCAGCCGGCGCTGACATTGAGACGCGTGCTGCGGTCGAGGATCCGGTGATGCGTCAGCGTCAGCAACACGTCCTTGCCCTTCGATTCCAGTTCGAAGGTGACCCCGCCAGTGCTTCCCCATTCGATAGCCAGCTTCCGCGGCGGATCGAGTTCGGTGATGTGGCTCTGCATCCTGTGCTCCTCGCCGAAACCCTCCGGCTTGTTGCCCGGCGGGTTGGTGAGTTCGTCGTTGCGCCAGCAGAATTCGAACGCCGCGCCCAGCTTCATCTCCATCTCGCCCGAAGCCAGCCACTGGCGGCGCAGGTCGCTTTCGGTGAGATAGGCCCACACGCGTTCGATGGGGCCGGGAAGCACACGCTGGATCTTCAACGTGGCGGGTTCAACCAGCGTGCCGTACGTGTCGGGGTTGGCTACTGCGCTCATGACTTGTCTCCTTTGCGGGACTTGGGTTCGCTCGCGTCGGCCTCGCGAAGGAGTCGGTCGAGCGTGGTGAGGCGTTCGGTCCAGAAGTGTTCGTAGAACGCCAGCCATTCGCGGACGCTGGCGAGCGGCCCCGGATCGAGGCGGCAGACATGGACCCTGCCGCGCACTTCGCGGCGGATCAGGCCCGCGTTCTCGAGCACCTTGATGTGCTTCGACGCCGCGGCGAGCGACATCTCGAACGGCTCAGCGAGCTGACCGACCGTGCGCTCGCCTTCCGCGAGTTCGCGGAGCATGCGCCGGCGCGTGCGGTCGCCGAGGGCGTGGAAGACGGGGTCCAGTTGCGGAGCATCTAATTCAACCATATGGTTTAAGATACACCGACGCAGCAAATAGTCAACCACTTGGTTGAATTGGTGCCTGCATTCGTGTGAAGAACCTGAATTTATTCTTCCCGCACACCCACGGAACGTTCCAACGCGAGGAAATCGTAGGTCTTGAAGAGGACCGGGAACGGAAGGACCGACAACATCTTCAGGATTTCTTCTTCCGGCGGTTTCTGTACGAGGGCTACGCCCCGATCCAGCACCAGCAACAGCGTCGCCGAAAATCCCTTGCGCAGATCGTCCGGCAATGAAAGATAGGCTTCTCTCATCTGTTCGATGAAGGCAGAAACTCTGCGCCGCCAGACACTATTGGCAGGAATGAACTGGACATCGATCACATTCAGCAAATCGCGCTCGACGACCGCTCCGTCAAACACCAGAGGCCGGTGCATTCCGGTTAGTTTCATGTTGCGCTGAATCGGCCGGTTGGATTCCGACTGGAACTTGGATAGCGCCAGCTCTTCCGCGAGAAGAGCGCGCCGGTTTCTCTCGTTTATCGACATCTGGAACGCCGCCGCCACATGTGGAGGAACGCTCGGGTCATCGAGAAGCATGGACTCGAGTTCCCTGCTCCTGTCCGCTGCTTCCGAATCCTGACCCGAGGCGGTGGTCGAAAGAGGCGGGCCATCGGGTATGGGCGGCTCCGACACGGCGGCCTCGACCGGTTCCACCTCCCTGATCTTGTTCGCCCTGATCTCGGCCACCGATGCCAGTGAGATATAAGCGTTGAAGTTCGCTTCGTCCCGGTAATCCTGTGGGGCATACAACACGGGGTGCTTATTCCAGAGAACGACGAAAAAGCACACGACGAGAAGTACTGGGAAAAGCATAAGAAACCAGATGTATCTCCCCTGCGCATCAGCATTGAGGAACGGCAGCACCACGCTGCCGCTGACCTCGGCCAGGCCAGCGAAAATGGCGATGACGGTCAACGGATTCGAAACCGGGCGTATCTTTTCAATCATGCTCCTGTCCCCTTTCCCTGATCATCCGGCTCAAGCAGCGTGGTACTCGCGGTACCATTGGACGAAACGTGCGACGCCCTCTTCCACGGACACTTTGGGCACATAGCCCACGGCGCGGCGCAGTTCGCCGACATCGGCTTCCGTATCCGGCACATCGCCCGCCTGAAGCGGCAAGAGTTCCATGACCGCCTCGCGGCCGAGGCACTGCTCGAGGCGGCGGATGTAATCCAGCAGTTCCACCGGCTGCTCGTTGCCGATGTTGAACAGGCGGAAGGGCGCCACGCCGCTGGACGACGGATCGGGCTCGGCGGCGTTCCACGCGGCGTCCATCGCAGGCGGGCGATCGAGGCAACGGACCACGCCTTCGACGATATCGTCGATGTAGGTGAAGCTGCGCCGGTGCCGCCCGTGGTTGAAGACCTTGATCGGCTCGCCCTTCAGGATCGCGCGGGTGAACAGGAACAGCGCCATGTCCGGCCTGCCCCACGGCCCGTAGACCGTGAAGAAGCGCAGGCCCGTGCTCGGAATGCCGTAGAGGTGCGCATAGCTGTGCGCCATCTGCTCGTTCGCCTTCTTCGTCGCCGCGTAGAGCGTCAGCGGGTGTTCGGCCGAATCGTGTTCCGAGAATGGCATGGCTCGGTTCGCGCCGTACACCGAACTGGTGGAGGCGAAGACGAGGTGTTCGACCGCGTGGTTACGGCACCCTTCGAGCACGTGCAGAAAGCCGGTGACGTTGCTGGACACGTAAACGTGTGGGTTTTCCGCGGCATAACGCACGCCGGCCTGGGCGGCGAGGTGCACTACGCGTTGCGGCTCATGGCTCGCGAACAACGCATCCATGGCCTCGCGATCGGCGAGGTCGGCATGCACGTGGGTGTAGCGCGGATCGTGGCGAAAGCGGTCGAGTCTGGCCTGTTTGAGCCTCACGTCGTAATAGTCGTTGAGGTTGTCGATGCCGACCACCTCGTCGCCGCGAGCGAGCAGTCGCATCGCCACATGCGAGCCGATGAAACCCGCCGTGCCTGTCACCAGTACCTTCATGGGCGCACCTTCAGAGCCGGCCGTCCACCGCGTCGCGCGGCAGGACGTATTTCACATCGTAGACCACGGCGTCCGGCTTGCCGAACGCGCGAATCCCGGCGGCGCCCAGGTCGTGGAACTGCCGGTGCGCCACCGCGATGACGATGGCGTCGTACTCGCCCTGCTCCGGCGACGCGACGGTGCGCAAGCCGTAAACCTGTTCGGCTTCGCCGGCATCGACCCAGGGGTCGTACACGTCGATCGTGGCGTTGTAGGTTTTCAGTGCGGCGATGATGTCGACGACGCGCGTGTTGCGCAGGTCGGGACAGTTTTCCTTGAAGGCGAGGCCGAGCACCAGCACGCGCGCGCCGACCGGGTTCAGGCCCTTGCATACCATCAGCCGGATCAGTTCGCCGGCGATGTACGGGCCCATGTGATCGTTGGTACGCCGCCCGGCCAGGATCACGTCGGGATGGTGACCGACTTCCTGCGCCTTGTGCGTCAGGTAATACGGATCGACGCCGATGCAATGACCGCCGACGAGGCCCGGCCGGAAGGGAAGAAAGTTCCACTTGGTGCCGGCGGCCTCGAGCACCTCCAGCGTGTCGATGCCGAGCTTGTTGAAGAGGATGGCGAGGTCGTTCACCAGCGCGATGTTGAGATCGCGCTGCGTGTTCTCGATGACCTTCGCCGCCTCCGCCACCTTGATGCCGCTGGCCTTGTAGGTGCCTGCTGCAATGATGCTGCCGTACAGCGCATCGACGAAGTCGGCGGTGTCGGGGGTGGAGCCGGAAGTGACCTTGCGGATGCTGGTGACCCGATGCTGCTTGTCGCCGGGATTGATGCGCTCGGGGCTGTAACCCACGAAGAAATCGCGATTGAACACCAGGCCGGAGGTGCGCTCGAGGATGGGGACGCAGACTTCCTCGGTGCATCCGGGATACACGGTGGATTCGTAGACCACGACGTCGCCCGCGGCGAGCACCTTGCCCAGCGATTCGCTCGCGCGCGTCAACGGCGCGAGATCCGGCCGCTTCGCGCTGTCGATGGGCGTGGGCACCGTCACGATGAAGACATTGCAGGAGCGGAGATCGTCGACGCGGTCGGTGTACGCGAGCGCGCCGGCCTCCGCGAGCGAGGCCGCATCCACTTCCAGCGTGCGGTCGTTGCCGGCGCGAAGTTCGCCGATGCGCGAGGCATCGATGTCGAAACCGACGGTGGGATATCGCTTGCCGAATTCGACCGCCAGCGGAAGGCCTACGTAGCCGAGCCCGACGATGCCGATCCTTACCTTGTCCAGCTGCTGCATCGGGCTTCCATCGAGGGTGTGCGGAACCAGCGGGCAAGCCTAGCGGATCGCCCTCGCCGGGCGCCAGAGCCGGCCCTCAGCCAGCGAACGCGCGCTCGCGCATCCACTTGGTGAGGATCCATTTCTCCCCGGACAGTACGGGCGCGCCCCCGTGCAGCGACAGCGGGTCCAGCGCGCCGTCGGCCGTCGTGTATTCGAAATACAGCGCCTGCCCGCGACGGGGCACGTAGCTGAAGTCGATGCGGGGAAAGATCGTTTCGCCGCCGGCTTCCACGTCGTCCAGGTACATGATGAGGGTGGACACGCGCTGCCCGCCGTTGCGCAGGTGCGGCTCGCTGCCAGGGTCGTCGGGCGGGAAGTAGTCGAAATGGGGCACGTATTGGGCGCCGACGCCGTAGCGCATCGCCTGCAGGCCTTCGCCGTGCTCGGCGTCCATGCCCATGAGCGCCGCGGCGCGGGCATCGATGCGCGCGATGAGCTCGGTTTCGCCCCTGCCGAAGTTCGCGCCTTCGCTCGTGCGGATATCCTGGACCACGCCGACGCCGGTGCCCGGATTCACCACCTGCGAGCGCTCGAGCCGGGTACGCGCGAGTTCACGCAACATGGCGCACTCGTTCGCATCGAGCACGCCGTCCAGCACCGCGATGGTCGGGCGCGATATCCGCACCAGAACCCGCACGTCGCGGTCGCCCGCGTTCAGCGTGTGTCCCTGGGCAAGGCGGCTCCTGAATGCCGCCGCCGTGTCCTCGGACGAAGCGGCCGGCGAGCGGGGGCCGAACAGGGCGTCGGCGATGGCGTCGCGGGCCGCGCGTTCGTCGAACCGGTTTTCCTTCATCGTGGCCAGCAGTTCGGCCGGCGGATGCCCGGCCGCGAGCGCTTCGCCGATCCAGCGGTGCCAGTCGGGGGTGACCTTCGTATGCAATCGGGTATCCATCGCCGCTCATCCTAAGCCACGGCACGGAACGCGGGTACCCCATGGCGCAGCATGCGTTTCCTCAGGCCACGGGACCGGATGAAAGCGACAGCCAGGCGAGCTTTTTCGATCTCGGCAGGCGCTTGAGTTCGCACTCGGCCTTCGAGGCCGCCGAGCGGTTCGGGAATGCGCGCGAGCCCAGCAGGCGAACCGGCGGATGGGCGCGGGTATAACGGGCGCCCTTCCCGGCCGCGTGCGCCGCATAACGCGCGTGCAGATCGTTGGTGATGCCCGCGTACCACGCACCGTTACGGCACTCGATGAGATATACACACCACATGGCGCGAAGCCTAACCGATGATGGGCCCATGGATACGACCTACAACCTCGCCGTGAACCTGCCGCCGCGGCGAGCCGTCGCGGCCTTGCTCGGCGAAACGCTGGCCACCGCCACGGTGACCGTCGACGACCTTGCCTACCCTGACCCGGCGGGCGCGCCGCAGGTAAGGCGGGCCATCGCCGGATGGCTGCGACGCACCGCGGGGCATGGGCCGGTGGACCCGGCATTGCTCGCGCTCACCAACGGCGCACGGCACGCGCTCGCGCTCGCGTTGCGGCCGCTCGCCCGCGCGCCTGGAGCCGCCTTGCTGGTCGAAGCACACACCTTCCAGGGCATGCGTGCGCTGACGCACGCCATGGGCATCCGTTGCATCGATGTCTCGACTGACGAGCACGGCATGCGCGCCGATGCGCTCCAGGAGGCATCGCGCCGCGGGCAGGCCAGGACGGTGTACGTGCAGCCGACACTGCACAACCCCACCACTGCCACGATGCCGTTCTCCCGGCGCATGGAAATCGCCGCGGTGGCGGAACAGGAGGGCCTCACCCTCATCGAAGGCGACGTGTATTCGCCCCTGGCCTGGCATGGACGGGACGCGCTGCCGCCGTTCGCCGTCCTCGCACCCGGCCGCACCGTGCATGCCGGCGGCATCGGAAAGATCCTCGGCCCGGGGCTCAGGATGGGATGGCTGCTGCACCCCGACGCCACGATGCAGGCCGGCACCGTGGCCGCGATCCAGAGCGAACTGGACGGCTTGCCGGCGTGGTGGCCGGCCCGCATGGCGCGCTGGATGGAAGACGGCACCGCCGAGGCGTGCCTGCACGGTGTCGCCGAGGCCATGACGGCGCGTGCCGCGACGGCCCGGCGCATCCTCGGCCGCGCCGTCGTTACCGCCGGTGCGGGGCTGCACGCCTGGGTGCCGCATGGCGATGCCGACGACCTCGAAAAACGCCTTCTTGGCCGGGGCGTCCGTGTCGCCGCCGGCAAGGGTTTCGTCGCGGCCGCGGAATCCGCGCAGGGCGTGCGTCTTGCCCTGGGCGCGGAGGAATCGACCGAGCGGCTTGAAGCCGCCCTGGGCATCGTGGCGCAGGAACTGGAAAGCTAGGGATCCTCTAGGAACGCTTCGCCGCGGTCAGCTTTTCCAGCGCCTTGCCCACGGCGGCGAAGGCGAAGGCACCCGTGACGTGGGTGGCGGCACCGAGCCCACCGCCGCAATCGAGCTTCAACGCATCGGAACCCGGCGGCCGCACGCCGCACACGCTGCCGTCCGCCTGCGGGTATTGCACGTTTTGCAACGAGTAGACGGCAGAGACGCCGAAGAAGCGGTCGGGGTTACGCGGGAACCCGTGCTCCTGCCTGAGCTTTTTGCGGATGAGGCTGAGCATGGCGTCGTGCTCGGTGCGCGAGAGGTCGCGCACGCGGATCTGGGTAGGATCCGTGCGCCCGCCCGCCGCCCCGACGGTCACGAGCGGCAGCTTGCGGCGCCGGCACCAGACGATCGTTTCGAGCTTCACCTTCAAGGCGTCGCAAGCATCGATCACCACGTCGTAGTTGCGGTCCAGCAGTTCGTCGAGCGTGGACGGCGTAAGGAAACGCTCCACCGCTTCGAGCCGGATCGTGGGACTGATGGCATGCATGCGCTCGGCCACCACGCCCACCTTGGGCTTGCCGTACTGGCCGTCGAGCGCGTGCAACTGCCGGTTGGTGTTCGACAGGCAGACGTCGTCGCCGTCGATGAGCGTGAGCCGGCCGATACCGCTGCGGGCCAGGGCCTCGGCAGCCCACGAGCCCACGCCGCCCACGCCGATGACGCAGACATGTGCCTGGGACAGCCGGTCGAGGCTGCCGCGGCCGTAGAGGCGCTCGATGCCTGCGAAACGTTCGGCCTGGGCCGTGCTCACGGATGACTCGCTGAAGGGAAGTGCGTTCATTGTCTCATACCGAAAATCGCGGCCCCAGGCGTGCCTGGGCTATGCTGGCGCCCTCGTGATGCGATGGATTCCCGATGCGCCCGCTCCTGCTCGTCCTTCTCGGCCTCGTCGTGGGCGCGATGGGGGCCACCTTCGCCCTTTCGGCCTTACGCCAGGGCACGCCGTTCCATAGCGGCGTCATGGCCGTGATGCAGTACCACCTGGGCGCGCTCCGCGCCAACGTGCGGGCGAAGCAGTGCGATGCCAAGGGCTCCGTCGGACATCTGTCCCGCGTCGGGGAGACGGCAGGGGACATACGCGAGGCCTTCCCCGGCATGGACCCCCCGTTCTACGAGGCCGCCGAGAGGCTCCGCAGCGCGGTGGACGGCGCGGCAACGGCCGCGCCTGCGACATGCGAGGCCCTCACCCGGGCGCTCGCCACGGTCGGCGAGGCCTGCCAGTCCTGTCACCGGCAATACCGGTAGCGAGCCGACCGTGTCGTCCGACCCACTGACCGGGACACCGCCCTCCATGTCCACGCCCGTGGACAGTCGGGCTCGTCCGCGGCGCTTCTTCCGCATGCGGCTGTGGCTGCTGCTGCGGGCCCTCGAGCGCTTCGAAACCACCATGTTCCTGCGCACGCGGTATTCGCAGCCGAAAATGGTGGCCATCGGCGTGGTGGGGAGCTTCTGCCTCGCCGTGTACTACCCGGTCTGGGCGTACCTGTTCCCGCAGCCCTACGAAAACCTGCCCATGCGGCTGGTTTGCAGCGCCACGTTCATTCCGCTCGCCCTCCTGCCCTGGTGGCCGCGCCGGCTGCGCACGCACCTGCCCACCTATTGGTATTTCGCCATGACCGTGGCGATGCCCTTCTTCGTGGGCTACATGACCTTGCGCAACGCCACGCCGCCATGGCTCATGACGCACCTGGCGTGCGTCATGCTGCTCATGATGCTGTTCGACATCGCCAGCTTCCTCGTGGTCTTCAGCATCGGCAGCCTGCTCGCCGCGCTCGTGTTCGTGCTGTCGCCGGAAGCGCACCTGCAGACGCAGACCATGCTGGAATACATTCCGCTGCTGCTCTTCGCCATGGTCGGCGGAGCCACCTGCACGGTTTCATCCAACATGGCCGAGCAGTCGCGCATCGACGCCCTCACGGCCGCGTCCAACAACATCGCGCACGAGCTGCGCACGCCGCTGGGGTCGCTGCGCATCGCCGCACGGGCGGTCGCTCGCTTCATGCCCGACCTGATCCGCAGCCACCGCCTGGCCGAGCGCGAGGGGCTGGCGGTACCGGAAGTCCGTGCCCAGAGCCTGCACGCCCTGGAACGGAGCATCGGAGTCATGGAGCGGGAAGTGACCTATGCCAATACCATCATCGACATGCTGCTCCTCTCGGCCCGGCCCATCGGCGAGGTGCCCCTGTCGCCGCTGATGGCGCGGGAGTGCGTGGAGCAGGCCCTGCGCCGGTTTCCTTACGGTTCACGTGCCGAGCGCGAGCGCATCACGCTGTCGCCGGTGGGCGACTTCCAGCTGCTGGGCGAGGAGGCCCTGGTGGTGCACATCCTGTTCAACCTCCTGCGCAACGCGCTTTTCCATACCGACCGGGCCGGAAAGGGCGACATCCAGGTGTTCATCGAGCCAGGGGAAACGACCAACCGTATCCGCGTCTACGACACGGGCCCCGGTATCCCCCCGGACGTGGTGCCCCGCATCTTCAACCGGTTCTATTCCTATGCCAGCGACAGCGAAGGCGCCGGCACCGTGACCGGGCTGGGGATAGGGCTCGCTTTTTGCCGCGCGGCGATGGAGCATATGGGCGGTGGCATCGCATGCCGTACAAACCTGGGCGAATTCACCGAGTTCACCCTCACCTTCCCGCATCCGGAGACTGGGGACCGGCAGTGATGACGTTGAACTCGCAGGGCGACATCCAGCCCTTCCATTTTCCGACCACGACGGTGCTGGTCGACGACCACGAGGAATACCTCGAAGTCGTGCCGTTGCTGCTCGATCCGATGATGCGTGTGCGGACCTTCAGTTCGCCGCGCAGCGCTCTGGCCACGCTCGGCAACAATGGCAGCCGTCCCGTGCCGGGCGGCGGCTGGCTTTATCGGTGGAAGGACCGCCCATCGGAAACTCAGGAATTGGTGGCGCTGGACATCGATTCCATCCACCGGGTGGTCTACGATCCGGAGCGCTTCGCCGAGATCTCGGTGGTGGTGGTCGATCAGGCCATGCCGGAGATGGACGGCATCACCTTCTGTAAGCGCTTACCGAACCCCCACATCGGCAAGATTCTCCTCACCGGCCGGGCCGACGACGCCACCGCCATCGACGCCTTCAACTCCGGCGTCATCGACCGTTTCATCCGCAAGAACGATCCTGCGGCCATCGAAAAGCTGCAGACGGCCATCACCGAGTTGCAGCATCGCTATTTCGAGCGGGCCAGCGCCTTCGTGGCGGAAACGCTCGCCCTGGGCAACTTCCGCTTCCTGCGCGACCCGGCATTTCGCGAAGTGCTGCAATCGGTGACGGCCACCTTCCAGCCCGTCGAGTGCTATGTGCACTGCAATCCCACGGGGTTGCTGCTGGTGGATGCCTGGGGCATCGGGCGCTTCCTCCTCGTCCAGACCGACGAAGACCTCCGTACCCACTATGAAATTGCGGCAGATTTGGGCGCGCCGCCCGCGGTGCTGGAGGCCCTCCGGCGCGGCACGGCCCTGCCCTGGTTCAATTCACGCGACGGCTTCTACCACAAGGGCGTGGTGAATCCCGAATCCCAGCTCCACCCCGCCACGGCAGTGTCGGGCGAACAGTGGTATTACTACGCGCTCATCGACGATGTGCAGCGATTCCGCCTGCAACACGTGAAGTCGTACCGTGCCTGGCTGCGTGAGCAAGACCTCAGCCTCGCCGCCGACAGCAGGTCGCGGTTCATCTAGAGCCCTCTCAAGCAGTCCTGTTCTGCGAGCGGATCAGGCGCTTCGTTCCGGGGTTTCCGGGGCGGAGCGGCGCTGTCGCGCGGGTTCATCTCGCACGCACGAGCCTGACCGCAAGAAGTCTCTCTCCAGTTAGCGGCCCGAGGGGCCGGCCCCTCCCGGGAACCGGATCGCCCTCTCCCATCACAACGCGCCTTTCCCGGCGAGGCGCGCGCGTGCGTCGTCGCACCGACGCCGCGGATATCGCCTGGGCCTCAACCAGAGAGAGAGAATATCCATGGAAAACGTTTCCATCCTCCACCCGATCGCCAAGGCGCCGGCACTTCCCGACTTCGTTGCGCGTAGGGTCGACCGATTTCACAACGAACGGGTAGCCATTGATTGGGGTGGACGTCACATTTTGAGGGGACGGCAGCCCCGCGCGGGCGACCTCATGCTCCAGAGCAACGACTACCTCGCCATCGCCGGGCATCCCGCGATCGTCGAGGCGCAGCGCGAGGCGCTCGCGACGGGCGGCCTCGGCATGATGATGTCGGCGCTTTTCCAGCAGGACGAAAGCCAGCCGCTGCATCGTGTGGAAGCCGAATTGGCCCGCGCGGTGGGCAGCGAGGACGGGATCCTGGCGCAATCCGGATTCGCAGCCAACGTCGGACTCATCCAGTCCATCGCGGGCGAACGTGTGCCGGTGTACATCGACATGCTCGCCCATGCCTCGCTGTGGGAAGGCATACGCAGCGCCGGAGCGAAAGCCGTGCCGGCCTTGCACAACGACATGGCACATCTCGAACGGCAGGTGTTGCGGCACGGCCCCGGGGTGATCGTCGTGGACGCCGTCTACAGCACCAACGGCAGTCTCGCGCCGCTCGAGGACATCGCCGACATCGCGCATGCGCAGGGGTGCGTGCTGGTGGTCGACGAATCGCACTCCCTGGGCACGCATGGCCAGCGTGGCGAGGGCCTGGTCGCCAGCCTCGGCCTCAACGACCGGGTTCATTTCATCACCGCCAGCCTCGCCAAGGCCTATTGCTCGCGGGCCGGCTTCATCGCCTGCACACGCCGTTTCAAGGACTACTTCGGCTGCGAAGCGCTGCCCGCGATCTTCAGTTCGTCGTTGTTGCCGCACGAACTGGCCGGTATTTCAGCGTCGCATCGCGTCATCCAGAGCGAAGGTTGGCGGCGTCAGCGCCTGCGCGACATCACCCGGCGCGTACGCGGCGAACTTGCCGCCCTCGGCTACCCGATCGGCGACGGCACCGAGCAGATCGTGGCCTTCGAGGCCGGGCAGGAGATCCTCACGGGACGGGTGCGCGACATCATGGAACGGCACGGCGTGTTCGGCTCGGTGTTCAGCGCCCCGGCAACCACCGTCAACCGGTCGCTTCTTCGACTCACCCTCAACGCGGGCATGAGCGACGGCGACGTCGAACGGCTGCTCGAGGTATGCCGCCGCGCGAAGGACGAGATGGATCTGCCCGAGTGGAGCGCGTCGCGACGGGCGCAAAGGGAGACGATACGCTCGGCCTTGCCGGCGGAGGTCGCCTGAAGGTCGGCGCGGGCGTAGTTACCGGAGGGAAACGCGCCCGCGCAGGATGTCCGCGAACATCGCCCAATCGCCCATCAGGCTGTAGAAGGGGTGGCGAAACGTGGCGGGACGATTCTTCTCGAACACGAAGTGGCCCACCCAGGCGAATCCGTAACCGCCGACGAAGGCGAGCAACAGCCACCACCAACGTCCGGTGAAAAGGAGCATGGCCAGGGCGAAGAGCACCACCCAGCTGCCGGCGAAATGCAGCCGGCGGCAGCGGACGTCGGCATGTTCGCCGAGGTAGTACGGATAGAAGTCGCGAAAGCTGTCGAAGCCGGCCATACGCCCTCCGTCAGTAGGTGGGTAACGGGATCCGCTCGTATTCGTCGCCGGGCACGAGCGGAAATCGTCCTGCCGCCCAGTCCGCCTTCGCCTTCTCGATGAGGTCGGGGGAACTGGCGACGAAATTCCACCAAAGGTGCCGCTCGCCGTCGAGCGGCGCGCCACCGAACAGCATCACGAGGGACGGTTCCGTCGCCTCGAGCAGCGGAGGGGGTCCGTCGTGGGCCACCGCCATGTCCCGCTTGGCCATGGCCAGGTCGCCGAGCCGCGCGGCACCCTCCACCACGTACACGCCCCACTCCGCGTGCTCTTCCGGCATCGCAAGGCGCGCGCCCGCTTCGAGGCGGGCTTCGACGAAGAACATGGGGGCGAAGACCCGCACGGGCGATGTCTGACCGAACGCCTGGCCGGCGATGACCACCATGCGCGCCCCGTCGCGCTCGACCTTGGGCAGTTCGGCCGCGGGGTGATGATGGAACTCCGGATCGATCGTCTCGTGCGTCTTCGGCAATGCCACCCACACCTGGATGCCGTGGAGGCTTGCGTGGTCGTGACGCACCTCGGTCGGCGTGCGCTCCGAGTGCGCGATGCCTCGACCCGCGGTCATCCAGTTCACGTCGCCCGGATGGATGTCGACATGGCTCCCAAGGCTGTCGCGGTGGCGGATCACGCCGTCGAAGAGCCAGGTGACGGTCGCCAGGCCGATGTGCGGATGGGGGCGTACGTCCAGTCCGCTGTCGTCGCCGAAGGCGACGGGGCCCATTTCGTCGAAGAACACGAAGGGACCGACGTGACGGGCCTTCAGATGCGGCAGCATGCGCCTGACGACGAAGCCGCCGCCGAGGTCGCGTTCCTTGCCGTCTATGGGAATGGTGGTCATGGCTCGAAGTCCCGGGACGCGCGAAAACTCCCCCGGCACAGGGACCGGAGGAGCGGAAGCTTGCTCGTAAGGCCGTATCGCTACGGCCGCGCGATCAGATCGCCTTGACGTTGTCCGCCTGCGGACCCTTCTGCCCCTGGGTCACTTCGTATTCCACCTTCTGACCTTCCTGCAGCGACTTGAAGCCGTTGCCCTGGATCGAGCGGAAATGGACGAACACGTCCGGGCCGCCGCCATCCTGAGTAATGAAGCCAAAGCCCTTAGCGTCGTTGAACCACTTCACGGTACCTGTTGCCATCACACACACCTCTATCCAACACACGAAAACCCGGCTCGCGAGCCGGCGACTTACTGGGCATGCAGGACCGGGTGAGGCGATGGAGCGTCTAACTGCTCGCTAACATCGGGCCACTCTCGTGACCGCGCAAACACAGTACGTCCGATCATAACCACATTTCCTCAAACATCTGTAGGGGAAATCCTACAGAGGACGAATTTTTGACGCTGATCACGACGAAAGTTGTGAATATGGCGAGAAGCTGGCCGAATATGTGCCACTGACCACGGAGTTCGCACTCTCGACGTCGCCCGTGACACGGCGTTTAGCACATAAAAAAAGCCGGGCGTCGCCGCCCGGCTTTCTTACAAGCTGGTCAAGTCGGCCGATCAGGCCTTGTTGACTTCCTCAGCCTGCAGACCCTTCTGGCCGTTCACGACCTTGAAGGAGACCTTCTCGCCTTCGGCGAGGGACTTGAAGCCGTTGCCCTGGATGGCGCGGAAGTGAACGAACACGTCCGGGCCGTTCTCACGGGAAATGAAGCCGAAGCCCTTGGCGTCGTTGAACCACTTTACGGTGCCGATCTCACGATCCGACATAGAAACACTCCAATACGATTTACGAATGAAACCAGCGACTTGGAATAAGTCGCTGCATTACTGGTGTGCAAGGAAACGCGAGGAGCGAAGCGATGTGGCGGATCCGTGATCAGCGGCATCGGGTCAACGTAACTCTATGACCCCGGCAAACACAGTGCGAGGACTATACCTGTACCCGCGCGAAATAGCGATGGGGGCGAGAGCGCCCTGTCATGCCACCACTGACATCGATTTCACTCCATCGAGGTACATGCTTGCGCCGCGTCGCATCGATGCTGCGACTTTAGCTACCATCCGTCCACGTTCGCCAAGGGGGACCGCCGACCATGAACCGCTCCATGACCCGACTCATTCCGCTCCTCGCCGGCGCGCTCGCGCTGGCCGCCTGCTCCGACCACAAGACGCGGCCCGCGACCAGCACCGAGCGCACCGCTGCCCCTGCCACCAGCACGACCACGACGACGGGCGGCACCCCGACCAGGCGGTCGAGCGGAACGGTGACGGGCGCGCCGAAGGCGGGTGGCAAGAAGGAAGCGCCGCTGCCCGACAACACCGGCATCGCCGCGTGCGACGAATACCTGGCCAGCTACAAGAGCTGCCATCTGGCTGCCGGCATCTACGCCCGCGACCAGATCGAGAGCCGCTACGACATGATGCGGACGAGCCTGTTGCGCCAGTCGCAGGACCCCGATATGCGCGGCCAGCTCGGCGCACGCTGCACCTCGCTGGCCACCCAGCTGAAGGAAGCACTGCACGGCAAGTCCTGCGGGGACGTTCCCGCCCCCGCTTCCACGCGCTGATCAGCCGCCCACCGCCTTGGCGAGCCGGCCGGCCAGATCGCGCGGCTCGCTGCGGTCGATGGCGATACGCGGCGTGCCGTGCCACGCCGCGCATTCGCGGATGGCACCCGCCACGCCCTCGGCCAGAGCCGGCGTAACCGCTTCGCCCGGCTCGAGCCAGATGCCGAGCACCTGGAACAGGCCCGCCTGGCGATGCGCCTTGGCGTCCAGCCGCCCGACGAGGCGGCCGCGATGCAGGATCGGAAGCACGTAATATCCGTATTTGCGCTTCGCCGCCGGCGTGTAGCATTCGATCGTGTATTCGAAACCGAACAGATCCTGCGCCCTCGCCCGATCCCACACCACCGGGTCGAACGGCGAAAGCAGCGTCGTGCGCGATGCGCGCAGCGCGTTCCTGGCGGCATCGCGCAGCAATGCCTCGTGGTCCCTGTGCGCATAGGCGGGTTCGCCCCACCCTTCGACCGCTACCTGCACCAGCACGCCCTGCTCCACGAGCGGCGCCAGCTCGTCGTCGGTGACGCGTGGACGAAGCCGGAAGTAGTCGGCGATCCAGCGCGCCTTCGTCACACCGAGGGCGCGGACGCTCTCGAGGACGAAGTGGCGACGCGCCTCGCCTTCGTCCATGGTGGTCGTCGGTGGCGGAACGGCCCAACGCGCGGTGACGCGTTCCGCCAGGTCGTACACGCGCTGGAAGCGTTCGCGCCTCGCGACCATCAGCCGGCCGAGAGCGAACCACGCCTCGAGCCAGCGCTTTTCGGGTTTCCATCCCCACCAGCCTTTCGTACCCGGCGTATCGCGCTCGAAATCCGCGGCTCGCAACGGACCCTCGCGGCGAATGCGCTCGAGTAACGCGTCCATGTCGGCGCGTGCTTCCTCGTGCGTGCGTTCCGCCATGCGGTGCGCCCAGTGGCCGGCGCGGCCGGCGCGGTAATCGCGGTGGTAGCGATATTCCGCCGCGGGCACGAAGCAGGCTTCGTGCGCCCAGCACTCCGCCAGCACGCCTTCAGCCAGCGACTCGTCGAGCCATTCGTTGCGGAAGGCGCCCAGTCGCGAGAAAAGGGTCATGTACGGACTGCGTGCGACGACGTTGATGGTGTCGATCTGCAACAGGCCCATGCGTGCGATGGCGGCGGCGACATCCGCCTTGCGCGCCTTGCGCGTGGACCGCTTCAGGAGGCCTTGCGCGCCCAGGTGCACGAGCTGTGCGGCGCGTTGCGAGAGGCGGATCACGCCGTTCGTCGATGGAGCGTCGGTTACGCGTGACGGCACGGTCGAGGCCTTTACGCAGTTGGGCCGCCATTAAATCGTTCCTTGATAGCGTCGGCAACGATGCCACGACGCGAGGCGTCGCAGCACTCCAACCCCTACCCGAAAGGAGGCCTTTCCATGAAGAAGCAAGTTCGCGCCGCGACCCTCGGCGTATCGCTGCTGCTGGCAGGCGCGGCGTTCGCCCAGGTGCCGCCGCCCCCTAACCAGGTTCCGCCTCCGCCGCCTGGCGAAGCCACCCCGCCGCCGCCCCCGCCGCCGGGCGACGTGCCTCCTCCGCCGGGACAGCCGGGTCAGGCGGGCAACCCGGTACCGCCGACCACCCAGGCCCCGGACCCGAACATGCCGCCGCCGGCTAACCAGGCGCCGCCTCCGCCTCCGCCGCCCCCCGGTGCGCCGGCAGCGCCGATGCCGCCCCCGCCTCCGGCAGGTGCCGAAGCCAACTCCGGCGGCGCGACGATGCCGACCCCGCAGGGCCAGGTCACCGTCAACAGCGGCCCCGCCCCCGCCAAGCCGGCAGGTCCTGCGCCCGATTTCGCCACGCTCTCGGGCGGCAAGGGCTCCATCACGCCGGAACAGGCTTCGGCCTATCCGCTTCTTGCCAACGACTTCCAGTACGCCGATAGCAATCGCGACGGCCGGGTCTCGAAGTCGGAATACACGAAGTGGGTAGCCCACTCAGGCGCCAGCGGCCAGTAACGAAGGCACCGGAACGACCGGCCAGCAACGAGGGAAGCCCTTCACCGGGCTTCCCCTTTTTTTTGGGTTCTTCGTGGAGTTCCAGGGCCGCTGTCTGGTATCGGTTCATTCGCTTGGCGAATGCATGTGGCCAGCGGCTGGCGCCGCCTCGAGCTCGGACGGTGAGGCCAGAGCCTTCGGTGTCCACCCTCGCTGCTCAGACAGGTTCTCCGCGTTCGGAAAGGAAAGGCCGCTTACGCGGCCCATGTACTTATTTGGGCCTGCGGCCGCTCTCTTGTGCGGAACTCGCCTCGAGGGTGGACACCGAAGACTCTCGCGATGACTGAGGCGAATGGTCGGGAAAGCCAGCCCGGCAATGACGTGACACCGCGCGCACCCCTCACCGTCGTGCCCGCGCAGGCGGGCACCCAGCGACTTACGTGGACGATTACCGAACAACAAACCACGCGATTCCAAGACAACACGCCACCTCACCGTCCGACGCCAGCACCCGTCCCCCTCGCCGCGATGTCTGGAGTCGAGGGCGTCCGGGCGGACAAGGCCCGTAGGGGGCCGGCCTGGACGGCCGGCCGTCTTCGCCGAGGCATGGAGGCCGAGTCGAAGACCCCCGCCCGGACGCCCGGGTCCGCCGCGGCGAAGCCATAGGACACCGAGCCGCGCAGCGGCTCCTCCTTTCGCAAGGAACGACGTAAGTCTTCGCGGCGAGGGGGACGGGTGCTGGCCTCCCGACCACGGCACTGGCGCCGAGCGCGAGGCCGAAGGCGAGCCCACCCTACGAAGCGAACCTAGACAAATGCTGCGAGAAAAGCCGCCCCGGAAATGCGCGAAGAACCTCTATCTGCCTTGTCGGCAAACCCGTCGCGGCATGTTCTTCACAAATCTTGCGGCTAAACTCCGTTGCCCTCCGGAACGTATCCGGACAGGACGGAGCCCCGATATGAAGCCATTCCGCGCCGCCTCCGGCGCCTTGTGCGCCTACGCGTGCCTGCATGCGAGCCTGGCACTCGCGCAGAATCCCAGCCCGACGGACATCCGCGCGTGCTCGGCGATCGAGACGGACTCGCAGCGACTGCTGTGCTACGACAAGGCCGTGGGCCGCGATCGCCTGCCACAGGCAGCGAAAAAGGAGGACGCCAACGCGCACTCGGTCAGTGTCGACCTGGCGACGCGCGAATCGCAGAACGTGGCCCGGCCCCTCTCGCTACTGGACAGCCGCTGGGAACTCTCGCCGGAATCGAAACTCGGCACCTTCAACCTCCGTGGCTACAAGCCGACCTACGCACTGCCCTTCTTCGGTACGACGAAGCAGAACACCCGGCCGCACAGCCCCGCCCCCGACCATACGGTGAGCACGCCGCAGCAACTCGACGATGTGGAAGCGAAATTTCAGATCAGCCTGAAGACGAAGGTGGGAGAGAACCTCTTCGGCGACAACGGCGATCTCTGGGTCGGTTACACCCAGTCGTCGCGCTGGCAGGTGTACAACACGGACAACTCGCGTCCCTTCCGCGAAACGAACTACGAGCCGGAGGCGATCCTCGCCTTCAACACGCATTACGAAGTGTTCGGCTGGACGGGCCGGCTTGCCGGGATCGGCATCAACCATCAGTCCAATGGCCGCGCCGATCCGCTGTCGCGCAGCTGGAATCGGGTGATTGCCGACATCGGCCTGGAACGCGAAGGCTGGACCATCATGCTGCGTCCGTGGTGGCGCATTCCGGAAGATCGCAAGGACGACGACAATCCGGACATCCAGGACTACATGGGTCGCGGCGAGATCCAGATCGTGCACGAGGTGGGCCGTCAGGAATTCGGCCTCACGGCGCGGCACTCGTTCCGGGGCGGCGACCGTTCGCACGGTTCGCTACGCGGCACGTGGAGCTTCCCGGTCGTCGGTAACCTGCGCGGTTACATGGAAATCTTCAACGGCTATGGGGAAAGCCTGATCGACTACAACCACCGGGCGACGTATCTGGGCCTGGGTGTGTCGTTGCTCGATTGGTATTGAAGCGAGGGAATGGGGCTTTCCCGCTTTGCCGCTTTGTTGGCTTTTCGCGCGCAGGGCGCGCTCCTACAGAATCGCGTTGTAGGAGCGCGCCCTGCGCGCGAATCGAAGACACGGCGGCGAAGCCGCAACGTCAGTGGTGGTGGCCGCCTTCACCGTGCACATGGCCGTGCGAAAGTTCTTCGTCGGTCGCTTCGCGCACGTTGGTGATCTCGACAGCGAAGTGCAGGGTCTGGCCGGCGAGCGGGTGGTTACCGTCGACGGTGACGTTGTCGCCCTCGATCTTGCTGACGGTGACATTGATGCTGCCCTGGTCGTTGCGGCCCTGGAACTGCATACCGGGCTGCAGGTCTTCCACGCCCTGGAACGCGGCGCGGGGCACTACCTGGATCAGCTCCTGGTGGCGCGGGCCGTAACCTTCTTCCGGAGCGACGTCGACCTTGAACTGGTCGCCGGCCGAGCGGCCCTCGAGCGCCTTCTCCAGGCCCGGGACGATATGGCCTTCGCCATGGATATAGGCCAGCGGCTCGCGGCCTTCCGAACTGTCGATGACGTTGCCCTGGTCGTCGGTCAGCGTGTAATGGAAGGAAACGGCGTGGCGATTGGCGATCTGCATGGAATTCTCGCTGTGGAGGGGGAACTGGGAGGGGACGAAGCGCCCTCCCGGGCCCCCAAGGCTAGGCGACCCGTCCCGCGACTGCAAATCACAAAGCCTTGGCAATGCTGCGGCGCAACCCGCCCGAGGCCCGCAATCTGCTAGTTTTCCCGCTTTTCCCCCACCCTCCGTTCCGTGCCGGGAGCCGCATGTTCGACTGCATTCTGATCGCTAACCGTGGCGAAATCGCCTGCCGCGTGATCCGGACCTGCCGACGCCTCGGCATTCGCACCGTCGCGGTGTATTCCACCGCGGATGCGGACGCGCAGCACGTACGGCTGGCCGATGAGGCCTGGCCCATCGGCGGCCCACGCCCGGCGGAATCCTATCTCCGCGGCGACGCCATCATAGAGGTGGCGAAACGGAGCGGCGCGCAGGCGATCCACCCCGGCTACGGATTCCTTTCGGAGAACACCGGCTTCGCCCGGGCCTGCGCGGAAGCGGGCATCGTATTCATCGGTCCGCGACCCGAGAGCATCGACGCCATGGGTTCCAAGGCGGCGGCGAAAGCGCTCATGGAACGCCACGCCGTGCCGCTGGTCCCGGGTTACCACGGCGAGAACCAGGATCCCGCGCACCTCGCGGCCGAGGCACGGCGCACAGGCTACCCGCTTATGATCAAGGCAGCGGCCGGCGGTGGCGGCAAGGGCATGCGCATCGTGCGCGACGCCGCCGGGTTCGACGAGGCCCTTGCCGCGGCGCAGCGCGAGGCCGCGGGAGCGTTCGGCGATACCCGCGTCATCCTCGAACGCTATGTCGAGCATCCCCGCCACATCGAGTTCCAGGTGTTCGGCGACGCGCACGGCAACATCGTGCACCTCAACGAGCGCGAATGCTCCGCGCAGCGGCGTTACCAGAAGGTGCTGGAGGAAACGCCGTCGCCCTTCCTCGACGAGGCGCGACGCGCCCGCATGGGTGCCGCCGCCGTCGCCGCCGCGCGCGCGGTGGATTACGTGGGCGCAGGCACGGTCGAGTTCATCGTGGGCCAGGACGGCGAATTCTTCTTCATGGAGATGAACACCCGCCTCCAGGTGGAGCATCCGGTCACCGAAGAAACCCTCGGTCTCGACCTCGTGGAGTGGCAGCTCCGGGTAGCGGCGGGTGAACCGCTGCCGCTGGCGCAGGACGCGATTCGCGCGCAAGGCCATGCGATCGAGGTGCGTCTCTATGCCGAGGATCCGGAAGCGAACTTCCTGCCGGGTTCCGGCCGGCTCGTCGCGCTGAATCTGCCACCGGCCTCGGCCCATGTCCGCCTCGACGGCGGCGTGGTCGCCGGCGATACGGTGACGATCTTCTACGACCCCATGATCGCGAAGCTCATCGTGCACGACCGCGACCGTACGCAGGCACTGGAGCGTCTGCGCGAGGCCCTGGCGCAAACGGAGATCGTAGGGCCGAAGTCTAATGTCGCCTTCCTCGAACGCCTGGCCCGCCACCACGTCGTGGTCGAAGGGCGCATCGACACGGGCTACCTCGACCGTCACCTCGACGAGTTCCTGGCAGGTTCCTCCGAGCCGGGCGACCTCGAGTGCTTCGCGGCCGCCACCGCCCTGCTGCTCGCCGACGAGAGCGCGGCGAGGAACGCAGCGGGCGATCCGCATTCGCCGTGGGGCGCCGCCGATGCATGGCGCCTGGGGCATCCGGGCAAGCGCGTGGTGGCCCTGGTGGAAGGCGGCCGTCGGCATGAGGTCGATGCGCACGGGCACGCGGGCGAGTACGTGCTCCATATGGGTGACCGCTCCTGCACCGTGGCCGGCGCGCGCGTCGACGGCGACTCGCTCTCCGCCCGCTTCGACGACCACGCGCGACGCGTACCCGTTTCGCTGTCCGGCGGCCGCGTGCGCGTGCATGACGACCAGGGCCGGCGCTGGAGCTTCGAACGTGCGCCCGCCTTCGCCTGGGAGGGCGAGGAAGCGGCCGGCGCGAAGCAGCTGCTGGCGCCCATGCCGGGCCGCATCGTCCTGGTCCGTGCCGCGGTGGGCGAGGCCGTGGCGGAAGGCCAGGAACTGCTGGTGATGGAAGCGATGAAGATGGAACTGGCCTTGAAGGCGCCGCGGGCCGGCAGCATTGAGTCCATCTCGGTGACGCAAGGCGATTTCGTGGACGCCGACACCGTCCTCGTTCGCTTTGTCGAAACGGCCTGACAGGAAACCGCATGAATTCGCCCAACCACGTTCGCATTGTCGAAGTCGGCCCCCGCGACGGCCTGCAGAACGAGAAGGCCATGCTTCCGGCGGCCATCAAGATCGACTTGATCGACCGCCTGTCCGACACGGGCCTGGCCACGATCGAAGCCACCAGCTTCGTCAGCCCCAAGTGGGTGCCGCAGCTGGCCGACGCCGCCGAGGTATTCCGTGGCATCCGCAAGGCGCCCGGCGTGTCATACCCCGTACTCGTGCCTAACCTGCAAGGCTACGAGCGTGCCCGCGAAGTGGGCGCCGGCGAGGTCGCCGTGTTCACGGCGGCATCCGAGGCATTCAACCGCAAGAACATCAACGCATCCATCGACGAGTCCATCGACCGTTTCGTGCCGGTGCTCGAACGGGCGCGCGCCGACGGCGTGGCGGTGCGCGGCTATGTGTCCACCGTGCTCGGCTGTCCGTACCAAGGCGAGGTACCCGTGGCGGACGTGGTGCGCGTGGCGCGCCGCCTGCACGAGCTGGGCTGCCACGAAGTATCCCTTGGCGACACGATCGGCGTCGGCACGCCAGCGAAGGCCCGCGCCATGCTGCGCGCGGTGGCCGCCGAGGTGCCGATGGCCGCCCTCGCCGTCCATTTCCACGACACCTACGGCCAGGCGCTTGCCAATATCCTCGCCTGTCTCGAGGAAGGCGTGCGCGTGGTGGACAGCGCGGTGTCCGGCACGGGTGGCTGCCCCTATGCGAAGGGTGCCACGGGCAACGTGGCCAGCGAGGACGTCGTCTACATGCTGCACGGCATGGGCATGACGACCGGCGTCGATCTCGACCGCCTGGTGGAAACGGGCGCATGGCTCGCCGGCCAGTTGGGCAAGGCCACCGCCAGCCGCGTGACCCGGGCGCGCACCGCCGCCTGACGGCGAGAAGCCGGCGAAGCGGCGATAGGGCTCCCTTCATCGCCGGCTCCATGGCAGCATGGCTTCCATGCCTGCCGATTATCTCATCCGCCCCATCGAACCACGCGACGATGCCGACATCGCCGCCGTCATACGCACGGTCATGCCCGAGTTCGGTGCCGACGGGCCAGGCTTCGCCATCCACGACGCGGAGGTCGACACCATGTCGGCCGCCTACTCGCGACCGCGCACGGCCTACTTCGTCGTAGAAATGAACGGCCGCGCCGTCGGGGGTGGCGGCATGGCCCCGCTAGAAGGCGGCGACGACGAAACCTGCGAACTGCGCAAGATGTATTTCCTTCCGGAGGCACGCGGCACGGGCGCCGCATCGCAACTCCTGCGCCGCTGTCTCGACGCCGCGCGCCGTGCCGGCTTTTCGCGCTGCTATCTCGAAACACTGACGGGCATGGACGCGGCACAGGCCTTGTACCTTCGCCACGGCTTCACGCGTATCGACGCCCCCATGGGTGGCACGGGACACTTCGCCTGCGACCGCTTCTTCCTGCGCAGCCTCAACGACGGGGATCTCACCGTCCCGCCTGCGCCACCCTCGCTGGTGTTCGCCGTGGATGACCCCGGCCGGCCGGACGTGCTCCCGCTGATCGAACAGCTGCATGGTTACCTTTCCGACCTCGACCGGCACCTGCCGCCGCCTTCCGTCGGCGTGGAGAGCCTTCGCCAGCCGCATACCACGTTCATGACCGCCCGCGTCGACGGCCTTCCCCTGGCCTGCGGAGCGGCTGTGGATCACGGCGAGTACGTGGAACTCAAATACATGTACGTCTTGCCAGCCTGCCGCGGCATGGGCCTGGGCAAGCAGATGCTCGAAGCACTGGAACAGCAGGTGCGCTCGGCCGGCGGCACCACCGTGAAGCTGGAAACGGGCACGGCGCAGACCGAGTCCATCGAACTCTACGAGCGCGCGGGCTATCGCCGCTGCCGCCCGTTCGGCGACCATCGCGCCAGCGCCTCGAGCATCTTCATGGAGAAAAGCCTATGATCCGTGTCGCTGTCGAAGCCGATGCCGGCGCCTGCCACGCGATCTATGCTCCCATCGTCGAATCGAGCGCGATCACGTTCGAAACATCGCTTCCCGGCGAAGACGCCATGGCCGGACGTATCCGCGCCCGGCTGGCCAGCCATCCCTGGCTTGTCTGGGACGAAAGCGGCGAGGTGCTGGCGTACGCCTATGCGGGACGCTTCCGCGAGCGCGCGGCCTACGACTGGATCGCGGAAACCTCCATCTACGTGCACGAGAAGGCACGCCGGCGCGGCATCGCGCGCCGTCTCTACGGCACACTGCTGGCGGCCATGCGGCTGCAGGGCATCAATCAGGCCGTCGGTGTGATCACGCTCCCGGGCGATACGAGCGTGGCGATGCACGAGGCCATGGGCTTCACCGCCGCCGGCATCTGGCCCAAGGCGGGCTACAAGCTCGGCCGGTGGTGGGACGTGGGCGTGTGGAGCCTGTTCCTTTCGGAGCCGGCCATTCCGCCGCCGCCGGTGGTTCCGTTTGCCGAACTGGCTGCGACGCCGCAACTCGCAAATCTGCTGGCGTCGAAGCCGTAGGAGCGCGCAACGCGCGCCCCTACCCGCTAACATGTGCTTCTTTGCCAGTCGCAAAGCGGAGTTTCCATGCAGCTCGAACAGGTCAGGGCCGTCATCACCGGCGGTGCATCCGGTCTGGGTCACGCCGTCGCCCAGCGCCTCGTCGCGGCAGGTGCCAGGGTGGCGCTCTTCGATGTGAACGACGAAAAGGGCCAGGCGGCCGCCGCCGCGCTGGGTGGCAACGCCTCGTTCCACCGCACCGACGTCACCTCCGAGGAAGGCGTCGCCGCGAACGTCGCCGCAGCCAGCGAAGCGATGGGCGGCTTGAACGCCGTGGTGAACTGTGCAGGCATCCTGGGCGCCGGCCGCGTGCTCGGCAAGGAAGGCGCCATGCCGCTGGCCAATTTCTCCACCACGGTCATGGTGAACCTCGTCGGCAGCTTCAACGTGGCCAAGGCCGCGGCCCAGCTGATGCAGACGAACCCGGCGGGCGACGATGGCGAGCGCGGTGCCATCGTGAATACCGCCTCCGTGGCCGCCTACGAAGGGCAGATCGGCCAGGCCGCCTATTCCGCGTCCAAGGGCGGCGTGGTGGGCATGACCCTGCCGATGGCGCGCGAACTGGCCCGCTTCGGCATCCGCGTGAACACCATCGCACCCGGCATCTTCTGGACCCCCATGGTCGACGGCATGCCGCCGCAGGTGCAGGAATCGCTGTCCGCCTCCATTCCCTTCCCGTCGCGTCTGGGCAAGCCGGAGGAATTCGCCGACACCGTGGCCTTCATCCTCACCAGCCGTTACCTCAACGGCGAAACGATCCGCCTCGACGGCGCCGTGCGTCTCGCGCCGAAGTAATCAATCCTCCACCCAGACGACACGAAGTCGAACAACCATGAAAGCATCCGAAGTCAAGAAAGGTAACGTTGTCGAGAACGACGGCACGGTGTACCAGGTGCGCGACATCGAACGCAGCGCCCCCACCGCACGCGGCGGCAACGTCACGTTCCGCTTCACGCTCTACTCCATCCCGGGCAATCGCAAGTTCGACCTGAGCCTGCGTGCCGACGACGAGCTGAAAGAGGTGGAACTCACCCGTCGCCAGGCGAAGTTCTCCTATATGGATGGCGACAACTTCGTCTTCATGGACGACGAGGATTACACCCAGTACATCCTCGGGCCCGAGGTGATCGGCGACAACGCCGGCTACATCGTGGAAGACATGGAGGGCTACTACGTGCAGGTGATCGACGATGCGCCGGTCGGCCTGCAGGTACCCACCTCGGTCGTGCTCACGGTGACCGACACGGCACCGGAACTGAAGGGCGCCAGCGCCACCAAGCGCACGAAGCCCGCCACGCTCAGCACCGGCATCGAAGTGCAGGTGCCCGAATACATCACCACCGGCGAGAAGGTCACGGTGAACACCCTCACCGGCGAGTTCGCAGGGCGCGCGTGATCCGCGTGAAGCGTGAACCGTGAACCGTGAGCAAGGCAGCCGCACTTTCGGTTCACTGTTCACTCTTCACGGTTTACTCTTAACACCATGAGCACCGGCTATTCGTTCCGCGCCAGCGTCATCGGTACGTTGATCCGGACGAAGCGACCCGACGTCCCCCTGCGGGTGGCGCTGCGAAACACGGCGGCAGTGATCCTGCCGCTCGCGCTTGGCCTGATGTGGGGCTATCCGCAAGTGGGCATCGGCATCGCCGCGGGTGCGCTGGACACGATGTTCTCGGACCAGCCGGGGCCCTACCAGCAGCGCCTCAGCCGCCTGTTCCTCGCGGCCCTCGCCGCGGGTGCCGCTTCCCTGGTGGGCTTCTCGATAGGCAACCTCGTCCTGCCGATGTCGGTGGCCTGCGCCATCTGCGGTTTCTTCGGCGGCCTGCTGGTGGTGTTCGGGCCCGACATCGCACGCGTGGGCATGACGAGCATGCTCCTGCTTGTGATCACCGCCGCCACGCCCACCAGCCTCGGCGGCGCACTCGCGGGTGGCGGGCTGATCTTTGCCGGCGGCATGTTGCTGGCGGCGTTCTCCATTGCGGAATGGCCGCTGCAACGCTACCGGCCGGAACGCATGGCGCTCGCCACCGTCTATCGTGGCCTGGCCGCCCTGGCGCGCAAGCAGCACCATGACGCCGAAGCCCCGGCGCTCACCGACGCCATGGACGCGCTGCAGAGCACCCTGCTCGGCCGCCATCACGCCCGGGGGCGCGCCATGGAGGCGTTTCGCGTACTGCTGGAACTGGCGGAGCGTATCCGTCTCGAACTCATCGCCATGGAGGTGCTGGAAACGGCCCGTGACGGCATGGGCGAGATGTTCCGTAACGACGCCGCGCGCGTTCTGGCCGCCACGGCCGACGCACTGGATGCGGCCGAACCGCCGCAGCGAGCCGAGCGCGCGCTCGCCACCTTGCAAGCCAGCGAGCGCGCGCTTCGCTCCGGCGGCAGTCCCACCGAGCTGGGCACGCACATCCAGGCCCTTTCGGGCCAGCTCGCCGCCGCCGTGCGCAACACGAACTGGGCCGGCTCGCGCGGCGAACTGCGCGCACAGCGCGCCGAAACTGCGCTGCCGGAGACGTTGCGCAGCGCCTCCGCACTGTCCACGCTGCGCGCCAACCTCACTCCGCACTCGGTGGCGTTCAGGCATGCGGTGCGCTGCGCCGTGGTGCTCACCCTCGCGTTCGCCGTGTCGCGCTATTTCTCGTTGCCGCACGGCTACTGGCTGCCGATGACGGCAGCGATTGTCCTGCGTCCCGATTTCGCCGCCACTTTCAATTTCGGCCTCCTCCGTGTGGTGGGCACGGTGCTCGGCCTCATGCTCACTACCCTCGTGCTCCGGCTCACCCCGGACGTGGTCTGGGCGCACGTGGCGGTGATGGGCGTGCTCTGCCTCGGCTTTCGCTACCTGGCCGGCGCGCACTATGGCATCGCCGTGGCGGCGCTTACCGGCACGGTGGTGGTGCTCCTCTCCTTCGAAGGCGTCGATCCGTTCTCCGCGATGTCCGACCGAGTGCTCAACACGGCTCTCGGCAGCGGCCTGGCGTTGCTCGCCTACGTGCTCTGGCCGACCTGGGAGCGGCACCGGGCACGCAGCGCGCTGTCGGACATGCTCGGCGCCTACGCGAACTACCTGGAGGCCCTGGTGGCTCCGGCCGACAGCCGCATGCGTCATGAGGTGCGCGCCGCCACGCGCACCGCACGCACGAACGCGCAGGCGTCGATCGACCGCATGCTGGCCGAGCCGGGCACCCCTGCCGTGCTGGCGGAACTGGCCGAAACGCTCTACGCGAACGGCAACCGCCTCGCGCGGACGGCGATGGCACTCGAATCGCTCATCGACGTCGGCGAGGTGCCGGAAACATGGCCTCCGGTGGGCGCCTTCATCCACGAGGCGGCAACGGCCCTGCGTGCCCAGGCCGAGGCGCTGACCCGGGCGGAGGCCATTGCCATGCCGCCCGCCCTGCGCGACCGCCAGCGTGCGCTGGTCGAATCGATGGCGCGCGAGAAGGACCGCGGCTTCGCCGAAGCGGTGGCACGTCTCACCGACCGCCTGACCGACAACGTGGACACGATCGCGCACGTGGTGAACCGGCGCTCCAGCGCGCCGGCGTAACCGCGCAGCAGCGCGCTTGCTGCACCGCGAGAGGCCTCGGCGCACGCCCGGCGGTACACTCGGGCCCATGCTCAAGATCGACACCCACGCGCACATTCTGCCCCGTGACTGGCCCGATCTCGCCGCCCGCTACGGTGACGAGCGCTTCCCCGTGATGACCCATTCCAGCGGCCACCACCGCATCTACAAGGACGGGAAGTTCTTCCGCGAAGTGTGGGAATCGGCATTCGATCCGGAACACCGCATCGCCGACTACGCGCGATTCGGCGTGGGCGTGCAGGTGGTCTCGACCGTCCCCGTCATGTTCTCGTACTGGGCTAAGGGCCACCAGGCGCTGGAACTGCACACGCACCTCAATGACACCATGGCCGAGGTCTGCGAGACACACCCGTGCCACTATGCGGGCATCGGCACCGTGCCGCTGCAATCGCCCTCGCTCGCGATCCGCGAAATGGAGCGCTGCATCGGCGAACTGGGCCTGCAAGGCGTGCAGATCGGCTCGCATTGCAACGCATGGAACCTGGATGCCCCCGAGCTGTTCCCATTCTTCGAGGCCGCCGCCGACTTGGGCGCCGCGATCCTCGTGCACCCGTGGGACATGATGGGCGCCGATTCGATGCCCAAGTACTGGCTGCCGTGGCTGGTGGGCATGCCCGCCGAACAGTCGCGAGCGGCCTGCGCGCTGATCTTCGGCGGCGTGCTGGAACGCCTGCCCGCGCTGAGGATCATGCTCGCCCATGGCGGCGGCAGCTTCCCCTATTCCATCGGACGCATCGAACACGGTTTCCGCATGCGCCCCGACCTGGTCGCGACGGACAACGCGCGCAATCCGCGCGAGTACATGTCGCGCCTCTATTTCGACTCCTGCGTGCACGACGACGCCGCGCTGCGTTACCTGCTTGCCACCGCGGGCAGCGACCGGGTGATGCTCGGCACCGACTACCCCTTCCCGCTGGGTGAACAGGAACCCGGCAGCGGCATCGAGGCCCTCGGTCTCGACGAGACGGACCGGGCGCGCCTGTTCCACGGCACCGCGCTGGAATGGCTCGGCGTGCCGATGTCGAGGTTCCAGCCCGTCGCCGCCGTGGCGTGAACTGGCGCACAGCCGGCCCGTCATCCGGGTGCGCCGGCTGTGCCAGAATGCCGCCGTTACGCGGCGTCGCCGCGTCCCCAGGGGACTTCCACACGTGATCCGCCTTTCGCGCCTCATCCTCACCGCCCTGCTCGTCGCAAGCCCCGCCGTCGGCGCGACCGACGTCTCCATGATGGGCGGCGCCATCCGCTTCCCGGTGCCGGATACTTGGGTACCCATCATGCAGTCGGAGGGCGAGAAGGAAACGCAGGTGTTCCAGGTGCCGGGAGCGAGTGCTGCGGACGCCACGCTCGCACGGGTGTCCATCACTGCGCAGAAGGTGCCCAACCTCAACGGGTTCCAGCAGTTCGCCGGCAACCTGCGCAGCCACGCCACCGCCCTGACCGATTACGCGCCGGGCAAGGCGAATTCGCCGACCGAGAACGTGTATACGGCGAAGGAAGGCGCGGTGAAGCTGGATTACTTCGAACGCTATTTCTACAGCGACGGCTACGCGATCCAACTCCGTTGCATTCGCCCTGCGGGTGGCGATGCCGCCTTCCGCGCCGCATTCGACAAGGGCTGCGCCGAGGTTGCCGCCCACATGCCTTCGTGATCCACGGATTCTGCCGATGACCGCTTTCGAAGCGACGCGTGCCTGGGCCGAGGCCCAGGACGCCGCCGACCCGCTCCGCGCCTTCCGCGACGAGTTCCACATTCCGCGGCACGAAGGCCGCGACACGCTTTATTTCTGCGGTAACTCCCTGGGTCTGCAACCCAAGGGCGTGCGTGCCGCGATCGAGGCCGAGCTGGACGACTGGTCCGAACTGGCCGTGGAAGCGCATTTCCGCGGCCGCTCGCCCTGGATGCATTATCACGAGTATGTGCGCGACGCGATGGCCGAAGTGGTCGGCGCGCAGCCGCACGAAGTCGTCGCGATGAATTCGCTGGGCGCGAATCTGCACCTCATGATGGTCAGCTTCTACCGGCCCACTGCCGAGCGACCGGCGATCCTCATGGAAGCCGGCGCGTTTCCGACCGACCGCTACGCGCTGGAATCGCAGGTGCGCTTCCACGGCTTCGACCCCTCGCGCGACCTCATCGAGCTGCAGCCCGACGGCCCTGGCGGCACGCTGTCCATGGCGGCGATCGAGCGCGCCATCGCGGAACACGGACATCGCGTCGCGCTGGTTCTGCTGCCGGGCGTGCAGTACCGCACGGGCCAGGTGTTCGACCTGCAGACCATCGTGCGCCTGGGCCATGCCCAGGGTTGCACCGTGGGCTTCGACCTCGCCCATGCCGTCGGCAACCTGCCGCTCGCATTGCACGAGAGTGGTGCGGACTTCGCGGTGTGGTGCACTTACAAGTACCTCAATGCCGGTCCGGGCGCCGTGGCCGGCGCCTTCGTGCACGACCGCCACGCAAGAGCCGACCTGCCGCGCTTCGCCGGCTGGTGGGGCCACGACAAGAACACGCGCTTCCAGATGGGGCCGCACTTCGTCCCGACACCCGGCGCCGACGGCTGGCAGCTCTCGAACCCGCCCATCCTCGCGCTCGCACCGTTGCGTGCGTCGCTGGATGTGTTCATACGAGCCGGCATGCCGCGGCTCGTGGACAAGAGCCGCCGCCTCACCGCCTACCTGGACTGGTTGATCCGTACGCGCCTCGACGACGTGCTGGACATCGTGACGCCGGACGACCCGGCACAACGCGGGGCACAGCTGTCGATCCGCGTGCGTGCCGGGCGCGACGCGGGGCGTGAACTGTTCGCACACCTCGAAAAGCAGGGTGTGATCGGCGACTGGCGCGAGCCTGATGTGATCCGCCTGTCGCCCACGCCGCTGTACAACCGCTATGCCGACTGCCTCGGTGCGGTGGAAGCCATCGAAGCCTGGCAGCAAGACATGTAGGAGCGCGCCCTGCGCGCGACAGCTTGTCGCGCGCAGGGCGCGCTCCTACAACCGCGCGAGACGGGCGCGCAGCGTATCCAGCATCAGCTCGTTGCCGGCACCCGGCGAGGTGCGCGCCGCGAGGCTCGCTTCCGGCGTACGGCCTTCCCCGGCCGACGCCGCCGCCTCGGCCGCGGCGCGGTAGGCATCGCGGAACGGAACGCCGGCCGCGGCCTGCTCGATCGCCACATCCGTGGCGTACATCGCCGGCTCGATCGCCGCGCGCATGTTGTCCGCCTTCCATTCGAAGCGGGCCAGCATGTCGGGCAACAGTTCGAGCGCGCCGAGCCCCATGGAAAAGCCATGGAAGAGCGAACCCTTGGAGAACTGCAGGTCGCGCTGGTAACCCGAGGGGAGCGACAGCAGCTGTTCGATCTCCGTACGCGCCGCCGCCACGCTCGCGTAGCTCGCCCGCAGGAGCTCCACCACGTCCGGATTGCGCTTGTTCGGCATGATCGACGAGCCGGTGGTGTATTCCGCCGGCAGCCTCACGAAATCGAATTCGGCCGTGGTGAAGAGGGAGAGGTCCCAGGCCAACCGGCGTGTGTCGAGCAACGCGGTGCCCACCGCGTCCAGCGCGGCCATCTCGAACTTGCCGCGCGACAGTTGCGCGTAGATGGGCGACACCTGCATGCGGGCGAAGCCGAGTGCCGCCGTCGTGTGCGCGCGATCGAGGGCAATGTTCACGCCGTAGCCGGCAGCGGTGCCGAGAGGATTGGCGTCCACGAGCTCCAGCGCCTGGCGCGCGCGCAGCGTGTTGTCGATGAATGCCTCGGCGAACGCCGCGAACCACATGCCCGTGGACGAAACCACCGCGCGCTGGATGTGCGTATACCCAGGCATCGGCAACGCGTCGCCGGCCGCCCGCTCGAGGCACACTTCCGCCACGCGCCGGCAGAGGCCTTCCAGCGTCGCGAGCTTTTCCTTCAGCCACAGGCGCGTCGCCACAAGGATCTGGTCGTTGCGGCTGCGCCCCGTGTGCACGCGGCGGCCGGCGTCGCCCAGCCGTTCCGTGAGTCGGGCCTCGATGGCGGAATGGCCGTCCTCGTAGCGCTCGTCCAATACGAACGCGCCCTGGGCGAAGTCCGCCGCCAGCAGGTCGAGTTCGCGCAGCAGCGCGTCGCGCTCTTGCTGCGAGACGATGCCGATATTGGCCAGGCCTTCGACATGCGCCTTGCTCGCCGCGATATCGTGCAGGAAGAACTCGCGATCGAGGATGACGTCATTGCCCGCAAGGAAACGCATGATGCGAGCGTCGACCTGGGTGTCGGATTTCTGCCAGAGCGGCTGGGTCATGTGGGGTTCCTACCGTTCAGAGCGGAATGGCGGTGAGTTCGGCGAAGCCGAGCGCACGGTTGACGTTCTGCATGGCCTGCGTGGCCGCGCCTTTCAGCAGGTTGTCCAGCGTGGCGACCACGACGACGCGGCGGCCGTCGGTCGACATGGCGAAGCCGCCCACGTCGAGATGGTGCCGGTTGGCGATCTGGCTCACCCACGGCGCCTCGTCCACCACGTGGATCAGGGGCTCCTTCTCGTATCGCGCCTCGAAGCGGCGCACGATGTCCTCGCGCTTCGCCTGCTTCGCGAGATAGAGATTGGTGGTGACGGTGAGACCACGGAAATGCGGCGCCACGTGCGGCATGAATTCGACCGGCAGGCCGAGGTGCCGGCTGGCTTCCTTCTCGTGCATGTGGCCGGTGAGCGAGTAAGGCATGAGATTGTCGCGCAGCTTTTCCGGATCGTTGCGATCGGAAGGCGTGGTGCCCGCGCCGGAATAGCCCGACACGCCGAACGAGACCGGCGGCGCGGCGAGTAGATCCTTCACCGGCGCGATGGAAACCTGCACCGCCGTGGCATAGCAGCCCGGATTGCTGATGCGCTTTTCGCCACGCCAGCGGTCGCGGTAAAGCTCCGGCAAACCGTAATACCAGCGCTCGTCGAAGCGATAATCGGCGGAGAGGTCCACGATCACCGTTGGGGCGCCGGCCTTGTCGATCGCTTCCACGTAGGGGGCGGCCTTGCCGTTGGGGAGCGCCAGCACGACCGCGTCGACACCCGTGGCGGCCACGGCGGCGGGCTCGAGGTTGCCGAAGGCGAGGTCGCCGCGATAGGCGTCGTTGTGGTCGGCCAGTCGCTGCCCCGCCAGTTCCCGCGAAGACACGAAAGCGAGCTCCAGATCGGGATGGCCCGCGATGAGCCGGATGAGTTCGGCACCCGTGTGACCGCGCGCGCCGACGATGCCGATGGTCTTCTTGGCCATGAAAGGGTCAATCCTGCAAGGTGGGTACGCGCGTACGGCTGTGGGCCACGCAGCGTTCGATGTCGGCGAAATTGTCCAGGCCATACCAGAACACCGTCCAGCGGCCCTGCTTGAGGCAGCCGTCGGCCTCGCCGTAATAGAACGAGTTGATCGGGTTGTCGTGGCGCGATCGCCAGAACAGCTTCGGATTCTCGTCCCGCATCACCTGCCACACCGCCCGCCCGAGGCCCTCGCCCTGGGCGTCGTCGAGTACGGCGAACTTGTCCAGATATGCGAAACCTTCTTCCTGCGTGAGCACCATCGCCGCGCGATAGTTTTCGGACACGTACAGGCGATACAGCTTCGTGCGCTCGAAATAGCCGTCCACGAGGGTGCGCCCGAAGCTCGATTCGATGAGCTGGCGCATACGCGCGAGATCGACGTCATTCCACGAATCGAACCGCAGCACGCGTTCGCCACGGCGTACGAGCGTGCCGGAGCCCTTGTGCGTGAACAGCTCCTTCGCCAGCTCTGCGGGGCGGGTAATCGACACGGACGACGTGAGCGGCAGGTCGTCCAGGAGGTCCTTGATCTGCTCGATCTTCAGGCGCATGCCCGAATGCAGCCAGGGCTGTTCGAGGAGCTGCTCGTATTCGGTCGACAGGTTGATCGAGTCGATCACCCTGCCCTCGCCATCGAGCAGGCCGCCCGTGCCCGTGAGGAAAACGATCTTGTACGGCTGCAGCACGCGCACGAGCTCGTTGGCCGCGAAGTCGGCATTGATGTTCAGGATCTGGCCGGCATCGGTTTCGCCCAGGCTCGCGATCACGGGAATGGACCCGGCGCGAAGGCTGGCTTCGATGGGCGCGAGGTTGATGTCGCGCACACGGCCCACGAGGCCGAACGTGTCCTGGTCGAGGAAATCGGCGGCGAACACGCCCGACGGAACCGACGTGGCTCGCGTGTCCGCTTCCTGGAGGGCTTCCACCAGGCGCAGGTTCTGTGCCTGGAACACGCGGCGCACGATGGCCAGTGCCTCCGGAGACGTGACGCGAAGACCGTTCACGGTCTTCTTCTCGATGCCGGCCGCCGCCAGTTCCTCGTCCAGCTGCGGGCCCGCGCCGTGCAGCACGATCGGGGTGAGGCCCACCTGCTGCAGGAAGGACAGCGACGAGGTGAGGTCCGGCAATTCGTCGCGCAGCACCGCGCCGCCCACCTTCACTACCGCGAAGCGTGCGGCATCCAGTTGGGAGAAGCGCTTCAGGTATTGCTGGATCTCGCGCGCGCTGCCCATCGAGGACAGCAGCCGGACGATGGTCTTGCGGGTATGTTTGTCAGAGTGCACGGTCGACGATCCGGTGGATGGTCTGGGCGTAATGCGCCAGTTGATCGAGGGCGACCCATTCGTCGGCGCTGTGCGCCTGCGCGATGTCGCCGGGTCCATAAACGAAGGACGTGTAACCCGCCTTGGAGAACAGCGCGGCCTCGGTCCAGAAATCGACGGCGTTGCCTACCGGGATGCCGAGTTCGTCCGCCAGGTCGCGCGCGGCGAGGCGCCGCGCTTCCGCGGTGGCGGTATCGCCGGCCGGCAGGGAGTCGCCGCGGAAGGTTTCGCCGTATTCCACCGGATGCGGTTCCACGAGCGTGCGGAACGCCTCGAGGAGGCCATCCGCGTCCATCGACGGCAGCGGCCGGAAGCCGAAGCGCACATCGGCCGTCGGCGCGATCACGTTCGCCTTGATACCGCCCTCCACCTTGCCGATGTTGAAACGGAGGCCGGTAAGGCCGCCGAACCGTTCGTGCGACTGGGCCTGGACATGGTCGAGCGCGGCGGCGCCCCAGCGAATGGCCTGGTGCAGGGCGCTGTCAGACGGCTTTTGCTCGCCCGAGGCGTGGCCCGCCCTGCCTTGAAAGCGCATCTGCACCGAATGGATGCCGCGATGCGCGAGGACGGCTTCGCCGCGCGTCGGCTCGGCGACGATGATCGCCTCGTAGTCGCGCGGTACCTTCAGGAATCCGTCGATGCAGCGGGCGTCGTTGGCTTCCTCATCGGTGGAGAGCAGTAGGGCCATGTCGCCCTGCGTGGCGTTCGCCACGGCCACCAGCGCGGCCGCGGCACCCTTGATGTCGCACGAGCCGAGACCGATGGCGCGGTCTTCCGTGAGGCGCAGCTCGAACGGGCTGGCCGTCCAGTGCGGCGAGTCCGGCACGGTGTCCAGATGCACGTTGAACAGGTACTTCGGCTTCCCGCGCACGGCGTACAGATTGACGGCACCGGCGCCGAAATCGGTCACCTGCACGTCGAAACCGGGCAGGTTCGCGCGCAGGTAATCGAAAATGCCGCCGGTACCGATGGTTCGTGGCGGATTGCGCGTGTCGAAACCGACCAGCGCCTGCAAGTGGGTGAGCGTGTCCTTCAGCAAGGCGTCCATGAGTCCTCTTTATTTTCCGTTGGCCCGATCGACTTCGGCCCAGAGCGTGGAGCTCATGCCGTAGAGCTTGATGAAACCTTCCGCCTCGGCCACGCCCCAGTCGGCCGCCTGGGCGTAGGTGGCCTTCGCCGACTGGAGGATGTGCTTCGATTCGACCTTCACGGCGTAGACGGTGCCGCCGCGCGTCTCGATGATCACCTTGCCGTCGACCTTGCGCTGCGTGGAGACGAGGAACGCTTCGAGGTCGGCCTTGATCGGATCGTTGAAGAAGCCCTCGTAGGCAACCTCCGTCCACTTGCGGCCGATCTCCGGCTTGAAGCGGTTCTGCTGCTTCGACAGCACGGTTTCCTCCAGCGCGCGGTGCGCCGTGAGCAGCGCCGTGAGCGCGGGCGCCTCGAACACGATGCGGCCCTTCAGGCCGATGTTCGTATCGCCGGTGTACATGCTGCGGCCCACGCCATACTTCGCCAGTTCGCGGTTCAGGAAAGCGAGGATCTCAGGACCCGACGCCGCCTTTCCGTTCAGCGACACCGCGGTGCCCTGCTCGAAGCCCAGCTCGATGCGCAACGGCTCGGACGGCCATTCGGCGCGCGGGGCACACCAGGCGACCGCGCCCTCGCCCGGGATCTCCCAGGCGTCGATCTCGCCGCCGGAAATGGTGACGCCGAGAACGTTCTCGTTGATGGTGTAGTGCTTCGTCTTGGCGCGCACCTCGAAGCCCTTGTCTTCGAGATACTTCTGCTCGTACGCGCGAACCTGCGTGTGCTCGCGCTGGATCTCGCGAATCGGCGCCACGATGGTGTAGTCGCCCAGGGCCTTCACCGTCAGGTCGAAGCGCACCTGGTCGTTGCCCATGCCGGTGCAACCGTGCGCGAAGAACTTCGTGCCGAGCTCGTCGCACCGTTCCAGCGACGCCTTCACGATGAGGTAGCGGTCCGACACCAGCAGCGGATACTGACCCTGGTAGAACTCGCCGGCCCAGATCAGCGGCGTGACGAAGCTGTCCCAGATGGCCTGCGCGGCGTCCACCGTGCGGTGCGAAGCGGCGCCGAGTTCCGTCGCGCGCTGCTCGATGTACTCGCGTTCGTCGGCGGAGACGCCGCCGGTGTCGACGAACACGGTGTGCACGGCGTAGCCGCGTTCGATCAGGTAGGGGACGCAGAAGCTGGTGTCGAGGCCACCGGAAAAGGCGAGGACGATATCTTTGCTGGACATGCGGGCTCCGAAGAAGGCGTGGACCGAAGGAAGAGACGAATCAGGAATGCGAAACGAGCGAGGCCATCACCGCCTTCTGCACGTGCAGGCGGTTCTCGGCTTCGTCGATGGCGATGCAGGCGGGCGAGTCCATCACGGCGTCGGTGGCCTTGATGTTCCGGCGCAGCGGCAGGCAGTGGCTGAAGAGCCCGTTGTTGGTGAGCGCCATCTTCGCCTCGTCGACGATGAAGTGCCGGTTCGCATCGCGAATCGCCTTCTCTTCGTCCCAGCGGCCGAAATACGGAATGGCGCCCCAGCTCTTGGCATACACGACGTCCGCGCCGCGATAGGCCGATTCGATGTCGTGCGACACCTGGAGCGAACCGCCGTTCTCGCGCGCGTTGGCGCGGGCGAACTCCATGTAGCGCTCGTCGAGCACGTATTCCGGGGTCGGACACAACAGGGTCACGTCCATGCCCATCTTCGTGGCGATCAGCAGCGCCGAATTGGCGACCGCCGTGTTCAACGGCTTGGGGTGGTAGGTCCAGGTGAGGACGTACTTGCGGTTCTGCAGGTCGCCCAGGTGTTCCTTGAGGGCCAGCGCATGGGCCAGCTCCTGACAGGGATGCGTGATCGTCTCGAGGTTGATCACGGGCACGGTGGCGTACTGGGCGAAGGCGGCAAGCACCTTGTCCTGGCGGTCCACCGACCAGTCCACGAACTTGGGAAAGGCCCGCACGCCGATCAGGTCCACGTAGCGCGACAGCACGCGCGCCACTTCGGCGATGTGCTCCTCGGTCTCGCCGTCCATCACCGCACCGACCTCGAACTCGATCGGCCACGCGTCCTTACCGGGCGAGAGGACCACGGCGTGGCCACCCATCTGGAAGGCGCCCAGCTCGAAGCTGGTGCGCGTGCGCATGGACGAGTTGAAGAACAGCAGCGCGATCGACTTGCCCGCCAGCTGACGGCCCTGCGGCGAGCGTTTGAATTCGGCGGCCTGCTCAAGCAGGGCGTCGATCTCGGCGCGGCTGTAATCCTGGGTGGAGAGGAAATGGCGAACGGTCATGGCGTTCCGGATCGGTGAGTGGCCTGGTGGCCGTGGAAGAAAGGGGTGGGCGGAAACGAAAAAACCCGGCACATGGCCGGGTTTTTTAGTCGGTACGAATGAAACGCGCGCGACAGCCTACCCGGCGATGGGTCCGATGTACGGTCGACGAGCACGCGACGTCATCCCGGCGGCCATACGGGCGCTGGTCAGGACGATGGCGGTGTAGACGGCGTGGGACACGGATGAGCCTGGGTGGGTGGAACCGCGATCATGCCGTGGATTGCTGCGGCGCGCAACAGGGGGGGCTGATGGGAATGCCCGACTTTTTGTAGGAGCCACTACAGCGGCGAGGGGGCTCACTCACCGCTGCACCGCTTCGTAGGCTTCTCGCCGCTATAGCGGCTCCTACAGCGGCTCCTACACAACGGCCGCCCGCCGTCAATCGGCCGGGGAGACGCTCACGCGGACGCGCAGGCGCTCGCCCGGATCGTAGTTGAGACGCGACACGTAGACCTCGCCGCGGTACCGGTATTCCACGTCGTAGCCGGCGATGCGGCGCTGCTCGGATACCGTGCTGACATCGCGGCAGCGCGTCTCGGTGCCTTCGTATGTGCGGTCGCCGCGGTGGGAGATGCTGTTGCCCACGGCACCGCCGGCGACCGCGCCGGCCACGGTGGCGGCCTTGCGGCCGTCGCCCTTGCCGACGGTGTTGCCCAGCACGCCACCGACGACGGCGCCGAGGATGGTGCCTGCCGTGCTGTTCCCGCTGGACTCCTGGCGAACCACCGGCTGGTCGTAGCATTCCTGGCGCGGGGTCTCGACCCGGGCGACGCCGTAGACGGGATCCACACGCAGCACGTCGGCCCACCCGTAATGGGTGTTGTCGTCGGGACCCGGACCCGGAGGACCGTATCGACCGTCTTGGGCTTGGGCACCGGTGGCGAAGGCCGCGAGAATGAGCGCGGGGATAAGCAGGCGAGACATGTAGGAGAACCTCCAGCCAGGCGCGAGAGCGCGCCTACTGGCATGCATTTCAGCAAGTTCACGCTGAATCCACGCTTAGAAAGCCCGGGCGTATGATGCATGCGCGTGTCAACCGAATTCGCGCCCGCGCGTGGGCCGTTTCCACGGCCGCCCTTGGTACTATCCCCGACTGGACAGTTGCACCCCCGCAGCACTCACGGACTGCCGATGCCGATCTCGCTCTACAACACCTTGTCGCGCCGCACGGAGGCGTTCGTTCCGCTCGATCCCGAACGGGTGACGATGTACCTCTGCGGGCCCACGGTCTACAACTACATCCACATCGGCAACGCCCGCCCTGCCGTCGTTTTCGACGTGCTCGCCCGGCTCATCCGCCGGCATTACCCCAAGCTCGTCTTCGCCCGCAACATCACCGACGTGGACGACAAGATCAATGCGGCTGCCGCCGCGGCCGGGGTGCCGATCGCCCAGATCACCGAACGCTATGCCGAGGCCTACCGGGACGACATCGCCCGGCTCGGCGTGGCTCCGCCGGACGTCGAACCGCACGCCACCGCGCACATCCCCCAGATCGTGGCGATGATCGAGCGCCTCATCGCCGGCGGCCACGCCTACGAGGCGCAGGGCCACGTGCTGTTCCACGTCGAATCGTTCCCGGCCTACGGCGCCCTTTCCGGCCGCGATCCGGACGAACTGCTCGCGGGCGCACGGGTGGAAGTGGCGCCCTACAAGAAGAGCCCGGGCGACTTCGTGCTCTGGAAGCCGTCGGACGCCACTCAGCCCGGGTGGGACAGTCCCTGGGGCCGCGGCCGGCCGGGCTGGCACATCGAGTGCTCGGCCATGAGCGAGGCGCACCTCGGCGAGACGATCGACATCCACGCCGGCGGCGTGGACCTCACCTTCCCGCACCACGAGAACGAGATCGCCCAGAGCGTGTGTGCCCACGGGGGCAAGCCTTTTGCCTGCTACTGGCTGCACAACGGGATGCTGACCTTCGACGGGCGGAAGATGTCCAAGTCGTTGGGCAACGTGCTCCAGCTGCACGAACTGCTGCGGAAGCATCCGGGCGAGGCACTGCGCCTGATGCTGCTGCGTGGCCACTACCGGCAGCCGCTGGACTGGTCCGACACCGCCATGACCCAGGCCGTGCGCACGCTGGACGGCTGGTACGGTGCACTGCGCGACATGGCCGACGTGGACGCCGGCGAGCCGACGGTGCCGGCAGCGGTGGAAGCGGCCCTATGCGACGACCTCAACACGCCGCAGGCCCTCGCCGAGCTGTCGCAGCTGGCGGACGCTGCCCGCCGCGCCACGGGCGACGAGCGCGCTGCCGCCAAGGCCGCCCTCCTCGGTGGCGGCGCTCTTCTGGGCCTGCTCCAGCAGGATCCCGAAGCCTGGTTCCGCCAGGACAGCACGGGCGAGGCGATCGACGCCGGTGCCATCGAAGCGCTTCTGGAAGAACGCAGGGCGGCCCGCGCGGCGAAGGACTTCGCACGCTCCGACGCCATTCGTGACCAGCTCAAGGAGCTGGGCATTGCCATCGAGGACAGCGCCCAGGGCACGCGCTGGAGCGTGGTGAAGGCATGAACGCACCGGTGGAAACAAGCGCCGCGGAGGCCCAGGCGGCCATCGCCGAGGAGTTCGCGTTCTTCGGCGACTGGACCGAGCGCTACCAGTACCTCATCGACCTGGGTCGCCAGCTGCCCCCGTTCCCCGACGAGCGCAAGACGGAAGAGAACCGCGTGCACGGCTGCCAGTCCATGGTGTGGCTGATTCCTTCGGGCGACGCCTCGCGGATGCATTTCGACGCGGCAAGCGATTCCGCCATCGTGTCGGGCCTGATCGCACTGGTGCTGCGCGTCTACTCGGACCGCTCCGCGCGGGAGATCGTGGACACGGAGCCGACCTTCATTCAGGAGATCGGCCTGGCAAAGCATCTCTCCCCCACCCGCTCGAACGGCCTGGCGGCGATGCTGGCCAGGCTGAAGGCATACGCGGCGGAAGCCCTCGCGAACGGCTGAGAAACTGTGGGAGCCGCCATGGCGGCGAGGAAACCTTGCGCCACCGTGGCGAGGCCGTTTGGTTCGCTTCGTAGGGTGGGCTCGCCTGTCGGCATCGCGCTCGGCGCCTGTGCCGTGGTCGGGAAGCCAGCACCCGTCCCCCTCGCCGCGAAGACTTGCGTCGTTCCTTGCGAAGAGAGGAGCCGCTGCGCGGCTAGGGTCTTATGGCTGGCGCCGCGGCGGACCCGGGCGTCCAGGCGGGGGTCTTCGACTCGGCATCCATGCCTCGGCGAAGACGGCCGGCCGTCCAGGCCGGCCCCCTTCGGGCCTACCCGCAGCGCACCTTACGACTCCAGACATCGCGGCGAGGGGAACGGGTGCTGGCGTCGGACGGCGAGGTGGCGTGTTGGGTTGGGGTCGCGCTGGTTGTTGTTTCGGTGATCGTCCGCGTAAGTCGCTGGGTGCCCGCCTTCGCGGGCACGACGGTGAGG